>JAEEGH010000465.1_pt1 | contig 163381 bp, 129 predicted proteins | sample 9134181 | NCBI WGS metagenome assembly JAEEGH01 (sample SAMN16246544, study PRJNA631951) | gut metagenome | biome: gut microbiome; feature: rumen; material: DP-attached | host: Bos | place: Iran: Karaj | collected 2018-10 | reverse complement strand
GCGAAGCCGTCTCCAAGATGAGTTTTCCCTTGAGGGTCGTGGGAGACTACCACGTTGATAGGCAGGATGTGTAAGGTCGGTGACGGCCTCAGCAGACCTGTACTAATAGCCCGAGAGACTTTCTCTTGTAGAAAGATAACTGCCGAAATCTTTTGCCGCCCGCGGAAGCGGGCCGCCAAAAGTTTATTCTCTCAAGTAATATATTGCCGCGGTTATAGCGGTGAGGAACCACCTCTTCCCATTCCGAACAGAGAAGTTAAGCTCACCATCGCCGATGGTACTGCCCCACCAGGTGGGAGAGTAGGTAGCTGCGGTTCTTCGAAGGTCCGAGAGTCTGATGACTCCCGGACCTTTTTTTCGAAGAACCGCACCTACCGGCGCTTACGTTACCCCCACCCTGTTTCCCCCCCCTCGGGGGAGGGAGGACACTGTGGTTAGAACCATTCAATGTTGCTTGCGTAGAATGTAATTAACTCATTAACAATTGGTTACAATAAAACCCCTATGCATATTTACATAGGGGTTTTTGCGTAATTAGCTAATATTCAGCACTATACATTCGACGGGTACCTTTCTTTAATCTGGTAATTGTTGCGTTCGGTGGAGCTGCGGGAAACCATTTCCCCTATGAAGCCGGCGAGGAAGAGCATTACGCCAAGGATCACGGCCACAAGGGCAAGGTAGAAAAGAGGCTGGTCCGTGACGGCGCGGAACTTAAGGCCTGCAGCCTGGTGATAGAGTTTGGCCGCGATGATCCAGACTGTCATCACAAAGCCCACCAGGAACATCAGGATGCCGCTGGTGCCAAAGAAGTGCATGGGCTTACCCCCGAAGCGTGACAGGAACCACAGGCTCATAAGGTCCAGAAGGCCGTTCACAAAGCGGCTCATACCAAACTTGGACTTGCCGTACTTGCGTTTCTGGTGATGGACGGGCTTCTCTCCAATCTTTGTAAATCCGGCATTCTTTGCAAGGTAAGGGATGTAACGGTGCATCTCACCGTACACTTCTATATTCTTCACAACCTCCTTGCGGTAGGCCTTGAGGCCGCAGTTCATGTCGTGAAGCTTGATGCCGGTGACCTTGCGGGCGGTCCAGTTGTAGAGTTTGGAAGGAAGGTTCTTTGTAAGGGCGTTATCCTTACGCTTTTTCTTCCAGCCTGAAACAAGGTCATAGCCCTCTTCACGGATCATGCGCACCATCTCAGGGATTTCCTCCGGGGAATCCTGAAGATCGGCATCCATCGTAACCACAATGTCTCCTTCCGCGGCGGCGAAGCCCTCATACAGGGCGGCCGATTTTCCGTAGTTCCGGCGGAATCTGATGGCACGTACGTCATGGCCGACATGATCGGCCATCTCCTGAATGACGCGCCAAGACCCATCAGTGGACCCGTCGTCCACAAAGATAATCTCATAGGTGAAGCCTTCAAGCGCCTTCTCTATCCAGGCCTTCAGTTCCGGGAGGGAATCGGCCTCATTGTAAAGGGGTATGATTATAGAAAGGTCCATAGCTGGGTTATTGTTCTTCTGGAGAGTCATCCTCATTATCTTCCTTGGGAGGGAAGCCCCCGAAGAGTTTCTGAAGGAAGATATAGCGGGACATAATTGATGCGAGGATACTGCCGTAAAGGAAGCAGTACAGCCACTGGAAAATGAAGGTAAGGAGCGGAAGTTTGTCCATTGCGCCTTCCACGGCGTCACGATCAGAGGAAAGGAGCTGCATACCGCTCATCATCTGGTCCACCATAGTGTCAATGGCCTCTGCTGGCATTTTCATAATGATGAACGCCTGGGCCGATGCAAGGATGAGGCCGCTGAGAAGCGCAGCTCTTCGGCCTAACTTATACGTATCCTCAATCTTTACGCCCTCAAATTTGTCACGGAAGCGGAGCATGACTTCCTTCATTAGGAGTATGCACCCGAAGAACTCCACCGCCCAAAGGACGATTGCCGCCGCCTGGATAAGGAAATTGCTGCCGCTCAGGGCCGCCAGCTCCTTAAGCACCAGGCACGCCACGGACACCGCCCCGAAGAGCAGCCCCGCCTTGGCCGATTCATTCCATAAGACTGTATTGTCTGCTTTCATATAACTTACAAAGATACGTATTTTTAATGAAAAGTATATTCCAATTATTTTTGCTATCTTTGTAGGCTAAAAACTAACTAAGAATTATGATCAACATTAAGTTCCCGGATGGAAGTGTCCGTCAGTATGAGGCTGGCGTGACCGGTTATGACGTGGCAATGAGTATAAGCCCGCGTCTTGCAGAGCAGGTTCTGGCAGTGAATATCAAGCGCCCGGATGAGCCGGAGACATCCCGCGGAACAACCATAGACGTGATGCGTCCCATTACGGAGGACGTGGAGATCCGCCTCCTCAAGTGGGAGGACGACGAAGCCAAGAAAGTGTTCTGGCACTCATCGTCACACCTTATGGCAGAGGCCCTGGAGGCCCTTTTCCCGGGCGTAAAGTTCGGTATCGGCCCCGCAATTGAAAACGGCTTCTACTACGACGTAGACATGAACGGCCGCACCCTCACGGACGCAGACTTCAAGGCCATCGAGAACAAGATGCTGGAGCTTGCCCGTGGCAAGGAAGACTTCTGCCGCATTGAGGTTTCAAAGGCCGATGCAATGAAGTACTTCACGGAGAAAGGCGACCAGTACAAGCAGGAGCTCATCTCGGAGCTTGAGGACGGCACCATCACTTATTACACCAACGGTCATTTCACAGACCTTTGCCGCGGTCCTCACCTCCGTAACACTGAGGTGATCAAGGCCGTGAAGGTGCTCTCACTTGCAGGCGCATACTGGAGGGGCGACGAAACCCGCCAGCAGCTCACCCGTATCTACGGCATCACCTTCCCCAAGGCCAGCATGCTCACTGAGTATCTCCAGGTCCTGGAAGAGGCCAAGAAGCGTGACCACCGCAAGATCGGCAAGGAGATGGAACTCTTCACATTCTCCCAGAGGGTTGGCGCAGGTCTTCCCCTGTGGCTGCCCCGCGGTGCGGCTCTCCGCAACACCCTTCAGTCATTCCTTGCCAAGAAGCAGGCAGAATACGGTTACCTTCCCGTGGTAACTCCTCATATCGGCGCAAAGGAACTCTACGTAACTTCCGGCCACTACGCCAAGTACGGAAAGGATTCCTTCCAGCCCATCCACACTCCTCAGGAAGGGGAGGAGTATCTCCTCAAGCCCATGAACTGCCCTCACCACTGCGAGATCTTCAGAAGCGCCCCGCGCTCCTACCGTGACCTTCCCCTGCGTTTTGCAGAGTTCGGCACAGTGTACCGCTATGAGCAGAGCGGTGAGCTCCACGGACTTACCCGCGTGCGTTCATTTACTCAGGACGACGCCCACCTTTTCTGCCGTCAGGACCAGCTCCAGGAAGAGTTTGAAAAGGTCATAGACCTCATCCTCTACGTGTTCAAGACCCTGAAGTTTGACAAGTTCACCGCCCAGGTTTCACTTCGTGACCCCAAGAACCCTTCAAAGTACATCGGCTCTGAGGAAAACTGGAACAAGGCAGAACAAGGCATCATTGACGCCGCCAAGAAGAAGGGCCTTCCTTACGTTGTGGAAACCGGTGAGGCGGCCTTCTACGGCCCCAAGCTTGACTTCATGGTGAAGGATGCTATCGGCCGCAGCTGGCAGCTTGGAACCATCCAGGTAGACTACAACCTCCCTGAGCGCTTTGAGCTTGAGTACGTGGATTCCGACGGCTCCCGCAAGAGGCCCGTCATGATCCACCGCGCACCCTTCGGTTCACTGGAGCGCTTTGTTGCAGTTCTGCTTGAGCACACCGCCGGTCATCTGCCGCTCTGGCTGCACCCGGACCAGGTTAAAGTGCTGCCCGTGAGCGAAAAATATGCAGATTATGCAAAAAAAGTTGTAAATCTGCTAAATAATTCCGAAATTCGCGCCTCTATTGACGACAGGAACGAGACACTGGGTAAGAGAATCCGTGAGACGTCCCTTATGAGAGTGCCGCTACTTGTCATCGTAGGAGAAAAAGAACAGGCAGAGGAATCTGTATCTGTACGCCGTGGAGCTGAGGACCAGGGTTCCATGAGCGTGCCTCAGTTTGTGGAATATGTCCGCAAGGCTGTGGCAGAAGAACTGGCCCAGTAAGTTTAACTTTTAAAGGAGCATAACTATCGCTACGCCTTTCAAACCCAGGCCCTCGGGTCTGAAGAAAAAGCCCCAGCAACAGCAGGGGGGTAATTCCAAGGACGAATTCGCCCTCAGGATTAACCGTGAAATAACCGCATCCCAGGTGCGTCTGGTGGGAGAAAACATCCCCGAACAGGGTATCTATCCCTTCACCAAGGCACTTGCACTGGCCCAGGAACTGGAACTGGACCTGGTAGAGATCAGCGCCAAGGCAGACCCTCCCGTATGCAAGATTCTGGATTACCAGAAATACCTGTATCAGCAGCGTAAGCGCGCCAAGGAGATGAAGGCCAACGCAGCCAAGATAGTTATCAAAGAAATACGTTTCGGCCCCAACACGGATGAGCATGATTTCCAGTTCAAGCTCAAACACGCCCAGGAGTTCCTCCAGGAAGGCTCAAAGGTGAAGGCATCAATCTTCTTCCGCGGCCGTTCCATCCAGTTCGCAGAGCAGGGAGAGAAACAGCTTCTCCGTTTTGCAGTGGAACTTGAAGAATACGGACGCCCGGAGAGCATGCCCACACTGGAAGGCAAACGTATGACGATGATGCTTGCTCCTATTAAGAAAAAGTAGGCCGTAAGGCTACTCTATGTATAATTAAAAATTGTTTAACACAATGGCAAAGCTTAAAACCAACTCCGGTGCCAAAAAGCGTTTCACGCTTACCGGATCGGGAAAGATCAAGAGGAAGCACGCTTATCACAGCCACATCCTCACCAAGAAGACCAAGAAGCAGAAACGTAACCTTGATCACTTCGCAATCCTTGAGAAGGACGATTACGGTCGTGTAAAAGAACTTTTGGTCCTGTAATTTATTGTTTAACTGGAACGCAGTCCTTTAAAAAGCGCCGGAAAAAAGAATCGGCCACTGCCTCCAAAAATTTAATTAAAAATGCCTAGATCAGTTAATTCTGTTGCCTCAAGGGCACGCCGCAAGAAGATCCTCTCAAGGACCCGCGGCAACTTCCTCTCCAGGAAGAACGTCTGGACCGTAGCAAAGAACACCTACGAGAAAGGACTTACCTACGCTTATCGTGACCGCAAAGCCAAGAAGCGTGAATTCCGTTCCCTCTGGATACAGCGTATCAACGCCGCTGCCCGCCAGTACGGTCTCACCTACTCACAGCTTATGGGTCGTCTTGCAAAGCAGAACATCGGCCTCAATCGCAAAGTTCTGGCAGACCTCGCAATGAACAATCCTCAGGCTTTCGAGGCAATTGTGAACTCTGTAAAGTAGTCATTGCGCCGTGAGCTGGAAGGAAATCATCCAAAACAAGTGGGTACGGCTGGGCTTCTGGTCGGCACTTTACCTTGCCTGGGTGATCTGGCTCGGAAACTATTGGTTCCTTATCGGCCTGGGTATCATCTTTGACCTTATAATTACCAAGAAGGTCAAGTGGCTCTTCTGGAAGAAAGAGTACGCACCCGGGGAAAAGCACAACTTTTGGCTGGACTGGCTTGACGCCATCATCTTTGCCGTAGTGGTTGTAACTTTCATCAATATTTTCTTCTTCCAGGCCTTCAAGATTCCTTCCTCGTCCATGGAGAGCACCCTGTACACAGGAGACCATCTCTTCGTGTCAAAGCTCGCCTACGGCCCCAGGGTCCCCCAGACCCCGCTCACAATACCCTTTACGCACAACCGTGCTTTCGGGAAGGAGAGCTATTCAACTCTCATCCAGAATAAGTACCGCAGGCTCAAGGGTTTTGGTGAAGTGAAAAGGGGAGATGTAGTAGTATTCGGGTTCCCCAACGGAGACACTGTCCTCACCCGCCGTCCCGCAGACGATTACCATGCCTGGGTACGGGTCATCGGCAGGGAAGAGACAATCCGTCAGTTCGGCCCCATCATTGTCCGGCCTTCAGATAAGAAGGACCATTACGTAAAGCGCTGTGTAGCCGTTCACGGAGACACGCTGGAAGTAAAGGACGGGCTTGTATGGGTGAACGGAGAGAAGGAACCGGATTACCCCGGACGGCAACTCACATATAAAGTAGTTACAAGCGGCTCCCGTATCAATCCGGCCAAGCTGGAGAAGATGGGCCTCAACCTTCAGGAACTCTATTTCGATCCAAAGCTTCCGGGTTATCCCATGATGCCTTTGACGGAAAAAAGCCTTGAGAAGGTAAAGGAAATAGGGAGTGTGGTGGAAGTGGTTCCAAACCTTGAAACCTATCCTTCCTCCGGAGCAGAAACCGCAATCTTCCCCTTCACTGGGAAAACGCGCTGGACTTCGGACTATTTCGGCCCGCTCTGGATACCTGAAAAAGGTGCCACGGTGAAGCTGAGCCTTGAGAATCTGCCCCTCTATGAACGGATCATCCGGGATTATGAGCAAAACAGCCTTGAAGTGCTGGATGGACAGATCCTCATTGACGGAGAACCCGCTACTGACTACACATTCAAGCAGGACTACTACTTCATGATGGGTGACAACCGACATAACTCCCTGGACTCCCGCTACTGGGGTTTTGTTCCGGAAGACCACATTGTTGGTAAGCCCTCCATCATCTGGCTCTCAACGGACGGAAGCCGTCGCTTCCCCAAGAACATCCGCTGGAAGCGCTTTTTAAAATTTGTATAACAATAAAAAAAGTAAAATATTATGTCAAAGGTTTGTCAGATAACCGGTAGGAAGAGAATGATCGGCAACAATGTTGCCCATTCCAAGCTGCGCACCAAGCGCGACTTCTCCCTCAACCTCAAGACCAAGAAGTTCTGGTCAGAGGCCGAGCAGCGTTTCATCACTCTTAAAGTGACCACCAAGGGTATGCGTATCATCGAGAAAAACGGTCTCGACGCAACTCTGAAGGCCGCCCAGGAGAAAGGATACGTAAGCCTTGTTTAACCCTTTAATCCTGTAAAATTATGGCAAAGAAACAGAAAGGAAACAGGGTGCAGGTCATCCTGGAGTGCACAGAGCAGAAAGCCAGCGGTGTTCCCGGTATGTCACGTTACATCACCACCAAGAACAAGAAGAACACCCCGGACCGTCTTGAGCGTATGAAGTACAACCCCTACCTCAAGAAAGTTACTCTTCACCGTGAAATCAAGTAATCAATAGGAGATCTAAACTATGGCAAAAAAAGCAGTTGCAACCTTCGACGCTAAGGCCGGTGCAAAGCACATGGTGAAGGTTATCCGCATGGAAAAGAGCCCCAAGACCGGTGCCTACGTTTTCGTAGAGCAGCTGGTTGAGGAAGGTAAGGAGAAGGACTTCTTTGCAAAGAAGTAATTTTTCCATCCGCACTCTCCGTTTCTCACCTGACGGTGTAACCTAACGGGCTGAGTGTCAATGTGTTATAAAAAGTTCTGGTAGAAAAAATTCTACCAGAACTTTTTGTATCTTATTGTGATTCAATTACTTACGCTCCACCTGCGATATCCTCCGGCTTGAAAAGATCTTCAACAAACGCCTTTTTATCAAAGACCTTCAGGTCCTCTATGCCTTCACCTATTCCTACAAACTTGATAGGGAACTTGTAGGTGTTGGCTATGCCCACAACCACGCCGCCCTTGGCGCTGCCGTCCAGTTTTGTGATGGCCATTGCAGTGACGTCCGTGGCCTTGGAGAATTCCCTGGCCTGGATAAAGGCATTCTGGCCGGTAGAGCCGTCAAGTACCAGAAGGACCTCGTGAGGACCGTCAGGTACTACGCGGCGGATAACGTTGCGTATTTTGGTGAGTTCGTTCATAAGGTCCACCCTGTTGTGAAGGCGGCCGGCGGTATCTATGAGCACAGCATCGGCATCTTTGGCAACAGCGCTCTTTACGGTGTCGAAGGCTACGGATGCGGGATCTGCGCCCATTGCCTGCTTCACTATATCTGCGCCGGCTCTTTCGGCCCATACGCAGAGCTGGTCCACTGCGGCGGCGCGGAAGGTATCGGCCGCACCTATCACAACCTTCTTGCCCTGCTTTCTGAGCATGGCTGCAAGTTTGCCGATGGTGGTTGTCTTGCCAACGCCGTTTACGCCCACGACAAGGATCACATACGGCTTTTTGGTGAAATCAAAGGGCTGCACGGGAGCATCATCTCCCATAAGGTTTGCGATTTCATCCCGGATAAGGGCGGTGAGCTCCTGCATGTCCACGTATTTATCCTTCTCTACGCGGTCCTGGATATTGTCCAGGAGTTCGAGGGTTGTATCTACGCCCATATCGGAGCCAAGGAGAGCCTCCTCCAGGGCATCAAGGACATCGTCGTTTATGGTGGACTTTGCGGTGAAAGCCCTTCCCAGCTTCTGGAAGAAGCCAAGGTTGGTTTTTTTGACGCCGTTTGCGAAAATACCCATATCAAATCATTTTGAGTTTGCAAAGATACTCATTTTCTATGGATTCCGGCAGTTGTTTTTCCGTGAGGAAAAATGTAACTTTGTAGACTATTAGAAGATTTGTTTAAACTGGAAGATATACAATGAAATTAAGTTACGATTGGCTCAAAGAGTATCTTAAGTGTAACCTCACCCCGGAAGAAGTGGCGGAGGCCATGACATCCATCGGCATAGAGGTGGACAGCGTTGAAACCAAGGAAGTGGTAGAAGGCGGCCTAAAGGGCGTTGTTGTGGCTCAGGTCCTAACATGTGAGGCTCACCCGGACAGTGACCACCTCCATATTACCACCGTGAACGACGGCTCCCCGGAGCCCGTCACCGTGGTTTGCGGTGCCCCTAACGTGGCTGCCGGCCAGAAGGTTCTCTTTGCCCGCCTTGGCTCCATCCTCCCCGGAGACTTCAAGATCAAGAAGTCCAAGATCCGCGGCGTGGAGAGCTTTGGAATGATATGCGCAGAGGATGAACTTGGAATTGGCACCAGCCATGACGGTATCATGGTCCTTCCTGAAAACGCCCCCATCGGCGTTCCCGCCAAGGAATACCTTGGTCTCAAGGATGAGTCCGTGATAGAGTATGAAATCACCGCAAACCGCATAGACGCCGCTTCCCACATCGGCGTAGCCAGGGACCTTTACGCATACCTTTTCAGCAAGGGAATGGAGGCTCAGCTTACCCTTCCTTCCGTGGATGCATTCAGGGAAGGGGAGGGAGAGTCCATCCCCGTAGAGGTACTTACGGCCGATGGCGCCCCACGCTACACCGGCATCACCGTAAAGGGTGTCAAAGTGGCCCCCAGCCCTCAGTGGCTGCAGGAAAGGCTCATGTCTATCGGCCTCAAGCCCATCAATAACGTGGTGGATATCTCCAACTTCGTGCTCTTTGAGACCGGCCAGCCCCTCCATACCTTCGACGCCTCAAAGATTGACGGCGGAAAGGTGATCGTGCGCCGCGCTGCAGAGGGTGAACCCATTAAGACCCTTGACGGCATTGAGCGCAAGCTCCACGCTTCGGACGTTGTGATTGCAAATGCCAACGGCCCCATGTGCATTGCGGGCGTATTCGGCGGTGAGGATTCAGGCGTTTCAGACAGCACCGTGGACGTATTCATAGAGGGCGCTTACTTTGACCCCGTGAGCATCCGCAAAACCGCCAAGAGCCAGACTCTTTCCACAGACGCAAGTTTCCGTTTTGAGCGTGGCGCAGACCCCGAGGCCGCACTTTACGCCGCAAAGCGTGCCGCTCTCCTCATTACCGGAATTGCCGGCGGTAAGGTTGTGGGTAAGGTCCGTGAGTTCTATCCCCAGCCCATCGGCCGTGCAATGATTCAGCTGGACTATAACAGGATTGAGCATTTCATAGGGAAGAAGATCGGGCATGGCACCATCCAGAAGATCCTTCAGGGCCTTAACTACCAGTTTGTGGAAAAAACGGCCACCGGAGCACTTGTGGCCGCCCCTACTTATATGGTGGATGTTACCCGTGAGTGCGACGTAGTTGAGGAAATCCTCCGCATCTACGGCTACAACAACATTGAGCTGCCCCAGACCCTCAGGATGAGCGTCCAGCCCAGCGCCCAGCCGGAGCCCGAAGCCATCCGTAACAACATCTCCAACTTCCTTGCGGCCAACGGCTTCACGGAAACCATGAATAACTCCCTCACCAAGGAGGACTATTATACAAAGCTTGAGACCTATCCCGCAGAGCGCTGCGTCCACATTGTGAACCCCCTCAGCAGTGACCTTAACGTCATGCGCCAGACGCTCCTTCTTAGCGGCCTTGAGGTTGTGGCTTATAACCTCAACCGCCAGGCATCGGCCCTTAAGTTCTTTGAGTACGGTTCCGTATACCAGAGGCTCCCGGAAAAGGACGGCACCACCCTTGAGGGCTATGAGGAGCACCGCTGCTTCTCCCTCTTCCTTACCGGCACCCCTGACAAGGTTTGGAGAAATCCTGCCCAGAAGTCCAATTTCTTTGAGCTCAAGGGCTATGTAGAGGCCCTTATGGCCCGCTACCGCGTTGATGTCTCCACCCTCATCTCCGGCTCTGCACCTGCCGATATCTTTGCCGAGGGCATCACCTACACCCTTCCCGGCCGTGAGCCCCAGCTCCTTGCAACAGTTGGCACCATTAACCCCGTGCTTGCAAAGCGCTTTGGCATCAAACAGCCCGTCTTTGCCGCAGAGATCAACTGGGAAGTCTTCTTCACGCTTGTGAAGAGAGACAAGTTCTCCTTCAAGGAGCTTCCCAAGTTCCCTGAGGTACGCAGGGACCTTGCAATCCTTCTGGACGAGGGCGTTCCCTATGAGGGCGTAAGGAAATCGGCCATCCGTGCAGGCAAGAAACTTATCAAGAGCGTAACCCTGTTTGACGTCTACCGCGGGGAGAAGATTCCCGCCGGCAAGAAACAGTACGCCCTTAACTTTGTGCTTCAGGATCCTGAGCGCACGCTCACTGACATTGAGGTGGAAAAGACCATGGAAAGGGTCCTTGAGGCCCTCAAGGCCGATTTTGGCGCAGTCCTCAGATAAATGATCCGCTTCCGTCATATCGTCCCGGTCCTTCTGGTGCTGCTGGCTATATCGGCCTGCGGCCCCAAGAGGATATCCAAGGGCGATATGGAGGAGATCTTCTACCTCATGTTCCTGCAGGACCAGAAAATCAAGCAGGACCGGTCCCTCAGACAGATGGCCGATACCTCCCTGGTGTACGAGGGCATCCTTGAATCCAGGGGCTATGACACCGACGATTACCTTTACAGCCTCCATGAGTATCTGGCAGAACCGGAGAAGATGGAGAAGATCATGGGTAACGTGGCAGAGCGCATAGAGAAGGAACTCAAAGTTGTAAGGGCGGAAGTAGCTCTGGAAACCTGGCGCGACAAAATGCTTTCAATCTATGGCAAGAAGATAGATACCACCAAGTTCCCGAAGCCCCGCATAAGGCCCGTAGATACCCTTAAAGTGCGTTTTGACGGGGATAGCGCCTACATGCACAAGGAGATTGACTCCCTGAAACTTATCCCCCGGGATTCGCTCATTTTCCTAAGGGATACGGTAGAGGTACAGGTTCAAAAGGATTCCCTATGAGATACACTGCCCAAACAGTTTACACCCTTGCAGGTGAGCCCATAGAGAACGGCTATGTAGAGGTTGCCCCGGACGGCACCATCCTGGCGGTGGGCCATACTGACGGCCCTGTAGATGAGGGAATCATATGCCCCGGCTTTGTAAACGCCCACAGCCACGTTGAGCTCTCCTACATGAAGGGCCTGTTCCGCAAGGGAACGGGTATGGCTGGCTTTATAGACCAGATAAATGAGCTCCGGGACACTTCCTCCATGGAGGAGAAGATAGATGCCCTGAAGGAAGCTATGGACTCAATGTGGGCCTCCGGCGTCCAGGCCATGGCCGATATTTCCAACTGTGCCGATTCCTTTGAGGTAAAGGCCTCGCACCCCATGTACACCCGCAGTTTCCTGGAGGTGTTCGGGGCGGTCCCTTCAGAGTGTGACTCCGTTATGGAGTATGTTACCTCCCTTCAGGAAAAGGCCGCTTCATACGGCCTAGATGCGGCTCCTACGCCCCATTCCTGCTACACCATGAGCCCGGAACTTGTGACGGCTTCATCGGCCGCAGGGCTCCGCAGCGGCTTCCTTTCCTTCCACTCAGAGGAGTCTGATGAAGAGGAGGAGATGATGCGTTACGGCCGCGGCCCCATGTGGGACAACCGCGTTAGAAACGGCATCCCTACGCCTCCAGTCACGGGTACAAGTTCTCTGGAATATTTCCTCCAGCGTGTTACGGCTGCAGTGCCGGCTCCCGTCCCCGGGAACGTCCTCCTTGTGCATGAGTGCTGCCTTACCCCGGAAGGCGCAGCCCGCGCCCGTGAGGTGCTCCAGCACCCCTACATTGCGGTTTGCCCTCTGTCTAACCTTTTCATCCACTGCGTCCTTCCTCCCATCCCCGTGATGAGGGAGAGCGGAATTCCCATATGCATAGGCACTGATTCCCTGTCTTCCAATGACCAGCTGTCAATGATAGATGAGATAATGTGCCTCAGGCGTGCCTTTGACGTTCCCATGCAGGAACTTCTCACCTGGGCCTGCCTTAACGGCGCCCGCTTCCTTGGCATTCAGGACCGCATCGGCACCCTTGAGCCCGGCAAAACCCCCGGAGTGGTACGTATCTCCCCGGCCCCCAGAACCCCGTCATGCCCGGCCCCGACCGGGCATCTAATCTCCCGCCGCCTATGCTAAGGGAAGACACTGTATTCGGCCCCATCTTCAGCCGCAGGCTGGGAAGTTCCCTGGGCATCAACCTTCTGCCCCGGGAGGGAAAGGTATGTAACTTTGACTGCATCTACTGCGAGTGCGGCTGGAATAAGGACGGGCTTAATGACCGTACCATTCCATCGGCCCGGGACGTTGAGGAGGCGCTGGAGGCAAAGCTTTCCGCCTGCCTTGAGGCCGGAACTCCCATAGATTCCATCACTTTCTCCGGAGACGGTGAACCTACTCTGAATCCGGAGTTTGCCGCAATCATAGACATTACCATTAGGCTCCGTGACAGATACTATCCCGCTGCAAAGGTCTCAGTCCTTACCAACGCCACCCGCTGCGGAGAACCCGGTATCTTTGAGGCCCTGAGGAAGGTGGATAACCCCATCCTCAAGTTGGATGCCCCTACGGACGCCCAGGTGGCACTTGTGAACCGTCCGGTAGGGGAGTATCACGTTTCAAGGATTGTAGAATGGATGGCCCGCTTTGAAGGGGATTTCATTCTCCAGACAATGTTCCTGAAAGGTCCCGGCTGGGCCACCGGAGACTGGGTGAAGGGCTGGATGGAGATTGTAAGGCAGATTAATCCCCGTGAGATCCAGGTGTACACCATAGACCGGGAAACCCCCATGAAAGGCCTTGGGAAGTACTCCTATGAGGAAATGCTTTCCCTTGTTCAGCCGCTTATAGATGAAGGATATAAACTACAAATTAAAGCATAAAACTATGTCACTTTCTGCAAAATACGGCTATACGCCGGACAAAGAGGCCATCGACCGCCAGCTTGCCCTTATTGCCCAGAACCTTGAGAACATTGCCTCAGAGGAGCTTTACAAGGCCTGCTTCGGCATTATGGACCAGACCACCCTTTCCTCAGACGACACCCCCGCTTCCGTAAAGAAGATGGTTGAGAAGGTGAACGGCATTCCCGCCGCATTCCCCGGCTGGCCGCTCCCCGCATCCGTGTGCGTGTACCCCAACCTTGGCCACGTGGTGGCAGAAACCCGCAAGGACCCCGCCCTCCACGTAACCACCGTAGCCGGCTGCTTCCCCACATCCCAGAGCTGGATTGAGGTGAAACTCCGTGAGATTGAACTGGCAGTACGCGGCGGTGCCGATGAAATTGACATAGTCCTTGCCCTCAACAGCTTCCTGGCAGGGGACTATGAGACCGCAGGCGCAGAGATCAAGGCCTCCCGTGAGTGCATAGACCGCGTTGCAAAGGAGCTTGGCCGTCCCGTAGTCCTGAAGGTCATCCTTGAGACAGGCCTTCTTGCCACCCCGGAACTCATTGCCGATGCCTCCTTCCTTGCAATGGAAAACGGCGCGGATTTCATTAAAACCTCTACCGGCAAGGTAAAGGTGAACGCAACTCCCGTCGCCGCCTGGGTGATGTGCGAGTGCATCAAGAAGTACTATGAGGCTACCGGCGTGAAGGTTGGCTTCAAGGCCGCCGGCGGCATTGCATCGGCCCTTGACGCAGTGTGCTACTGGACCATAGGCAAAACCATCCTTGGAGATTCCTGGATGAACAAGGACCTTTACCGCTTTGGCGTGTCCTCCCTTGCCAACAAACTCCTCAGCGCAGTATCAGGAACCACTGTCACATACTTCTAGGCAGGGGGAAATAAAAACAAGAAAAGGTGGCCTTAACGGTCACCTTTTCTGTGCGCGAAATCAGAGTCGAACTGACACGTCCTTTCGGACACTACCTCCTGAGAGTAGCGCGTCTACCAATTCCGCCATCCGCGCAGGAGTTTTTTCGGGACTGCAAAGATAGGAAGAATTTTTGGAACTCCAAACATTTCCATCCTAAATTTCCACACTGATGCGCTGCTCATCAGACCAGTCCCCAATCCGGAAGCGGATGTGCGTCACGGAAAGGCAGATGTGGATGGTAATGTCTTCAAGGTCAGTACCCGTCCAGTCGTAGCCGGACTCGCGGATGTACGTGCCAAGCGCAAAGGTCCTCACCACCTTGTCTTCCATCACTATGTCAAGAAGGAGGCGGTCACTTGGGGCCTGTCTTGGAAGAGAGCAAACCCCGGAAACTGCCTTGCATCTGAAATCTCCCGGCGCAGGCCTCCCGTCAAGGCTTATTCCATCCACTGCCCCCCTTACAGATATTCCTATGGGCTCCCCGTCTCCCGGCGGGCCGCCAAGGACAAGGGTCAATCGGCAATAATTCTTATGGAGGGTGGCGTTCACCTTCAGGGCTTCGCTTTTGGCCGATATCACGCCGTGATAAAGGTACAGCGGAGGGCTCTCGGATCCGTAGGGGATATGGACCCCGTCTCCCAGCGGCGCTCCGGAAACAGCCATTATCCGTACCCGGGACCTGGGGACATCGCGGTAGATGACGGTGTCCCGCTGGACCGAACCCACGTGTAATACCTCTCCGTCAACACTCTCCACGCGGTATTCTATGGGCCCCGGGCCGGACAGATGGAGGGCAAGAGAGCACGGACAGTCCCGGCGGTCTTCTTTCACTGCGGCGCAGGATGTAACCAGGAAAGAGACAAGAAGCGCCGGGCATGCCCATTTACTTGCCATAGCGGTTGAATGTCTCCTCAATCTCCTCCTCCAGTCCCGGCGCTATCTTAATAAGTTCCTCCTTAAGGCTTCCGATGTCCACTGCATTGGCGTTCAGCGCACGGAAAATCTCTCCTCTTGTCATTCCGCGCTCATACAGGTATGTGAGGATATCCGGCTTGAACCAGAAACTGTCTCCATATGTGCCCATGGCGCCTTTATAGCGGTCTTTTACAAGCGACGCCTGCATGAAGTATCCCCACATCTCCCCAACCTCGCAGTAGCCGGAGTCTTCGGCCGTACCGGTCCCGTAGAACTGCCCGCCGCCGGTTACAAATGACTGGATGATGTACTGGATATACGGGGACCAGAACGCTGTCCCAACCTTAGCAAAATGGCTGGAATGGGCAAGTTCGTGGCTTGTGGCGCTGAATATGGCCTTGTAATTCTCCTGCCCGGAGGTGCCGATGGTTATGTCCGGAAGGAAGATCTGGATCAGCCCCAGCCAAACGCCAAGATACCTCTTCAGGAGGTCATTGTCAAGGAAGGCTCCGTGGTGTAGCATACAGGCGCTGGAGGCGCTGAGGCCTGGGAAAATCCAGATTCTGAGGTCTCCGGGAGGAGGTGCTATCTCAAGGTCGGTCTCGGAGCAGCGGGTGTAGTAGTCATAGGCAGCGTTATTCACGGCGCAGCGGCGGAAAAGGGCCTCGTCTCCGGTAGAGTTCACATCTACATCTATCCCTTCAGGGCCGCCAAGGCCCATGGTGCTAACGGAAGCCGGTACAATGATGAAGTTGAAACCTATTGAGAACCCTTTCTCGTTCTTGAAAACCAGCCGGTAGCGTGGCCTTCCGGAGAAACTCTTGGGCATGGTGTAATATCCGTCCCTTGAGGTGTAGCAGGTGGCGAATTTCACAAATATATTTGCCACGACCTGCACCCCGGAAACGCCTATCGGCTTGCCTCCGCTAAAGTCCGGGTCAGTAATTGTGATACGCCCGGAGGGGATGGCGGCAGCCTTTGTGGGCTGGCACCAGAGGTCCTCGTTCCCGGTGAGCCTGAAGGCCTCTTCCTCCACGGCCGTCCAGTTTATGTCATCGGCCTTTGTGGCATCATTTTCCGCAAGGTAGCATTCGTCAAGGACCTCATATCTGAGGCCTTCCGGGAACTTGAATCCGGCCGGTACCACGGAGTACTGCCAGGTGATGGCATCGTCCCCAATCTCCGGATCCTGATAGTAGTCTCCCTCCCGGAGGATGCGGTAGTCCATGGGGTGGTCCATAAGGTAGAGCCCGCGCGCCTTGAGGGTGTCCATCTGGGCGTCGTCCTTTGGCAGGAACCTTACGTAAAGGTCTGTGGCCGATAAACTTACGCGCCCCGCCTTGGTGGGATACGCCTTGGTGAGGGCGGCCTGCATATTGGCTACGGTGTAGGGGTCGTCCAGCTTCTCTCCAAGCTGGATCATGTCGTGGTAGATCTCTCCATCGGCCATCCTGGAACTCTCTTCCGGAAGGCCGCTCCTCTGGCAGGAGAGAAGCGCCAGGGCTGGAACAAGCAGCAGTGCAATCTTTTTCATAGGCATCAATTTCCCACAAAGGTGAGTAAAGTTATCCGTGTCACAAAGCGGGAAACGTTTAATTGAAAAATCGGCGTTGCAGGCCCTTCTGGGGCCGATTTTTGGAAGGGGTGAAACGGATAAATGCTGCAAAAAGTTTGAAAACTGGCTGGCGCTGGGGAAAAATCGGCCCTGGAAGGCCTTCAGAAGCGCATGAAAATAATTATCCGTTTCACGGGGAATGTGCACAAACGCTGTCTTTGCGAAAAGGCAAAATAATTAGTAACTTTGCAAGATTTTAGAAGAAGCACTTTTTAATATGCAGGACATCAGAAACATAGCCATCATCGCTCACGTAGACCACGGCAAGACCACCCTCGTGGACAGAATGATCTATCAGGCCAATCTTGTGCGTAAGCCGGAGGATCTTGGCAACCTTATCCTGGACAACAATGACCTTGAAAGGGAACGCGGCATCACCATTCTGGCAAAGAATGTATCCGTTACCTACAAGGGCGTGAAAATCAACATCATAGACACTCCCGGCCACAGTGATTTTGGCGGTGAAGTGGAGCGCGTTCTGAATATGGCCGATGGCGTACTTCTCCTTGTAGACGCCTTCGAGGGCTGCATGCCCCAGACACGCTTTGTCCTGAACAAGGCCATCGATATGGGAAAGAAGCCCATCGTGGTCATAAACAAGGTGGATAAGCCTAACTGCCGCCCCGATGAAGTCCAGGAGGAAGTGTTTGAGCTTATGTTCAACCTTGGCGCCAATGAGGACCAGCTTGATTTCAAGACAATTTATGGATCGGCCAAACAGGGCTGGATGTCCCTGGACTGGAAAAAGCCCACCGGTGACATCACCGCCCTCCTTGACACCATCCTTGAGGAAATCCCCGCCCCGGCAGTGAACGAAGGCACGCCCCAGATGCTTGTCTCTTCCCTTGAGTACAGTCCCTACGTTGGCCGTATCGCCGTGGGACGCATAACACGCGGCACCCTCAAGACCGGAATGCCCGTCAGCCTTTGCAAGCGCTACGACATTGTGGAGAAGTCCAAGATCAAGCAGCTGATGGTGTTTGAAGGCCTTGGAAAGGCAAATGTAGAAGAGGTCCAGTGCGGAGACATCTGCGCCGTTGTGGGCATCGAAGGCTTTGAGATTGGAGATACCATTGCCGATATTGAGAATCCGGAGGCCCTTCCTCCCATCGCCGTGGACGAGCCCACCATGAGCATGCTCTTCATGATCAACAACAGCCCCTTCTTTGGAAAGGACGGCAAGTACGTCACTTCCCGCCACCTGAAGGACCGTCTGGAAAAAGAGCTTGAGAAGAACCTCGCCCTTAGGGTAAAGCCCGGTATCAATGCCGATAGTTTTGTGGTCTACGGCCGCGGCGTCCTGCATCTTTCAGTGCTTATTGAGACCATGCGCCGTGAAGGCTTTGAACTCCAGGTTGGTCAGCCCAAGGTCCTGGACAAGACCATAAACGGCCAGAGGTGTGAGCCCATCGAGGAACTCTCCATTGAGGTTCCGGAGCAGTTTGTGGGTGCCGCCATCGAGCTTTCCACACGCCGTAAGGGCGCGCTCATAAGGATGGAACCCCGCGGAGACCGCACTCTCCTTGAGTTCGAGATTCCTACCCGTGGTCTTATGGGCCTGAGGAGCAACCTTCTCACCGCCACCCAGGGTGAGGCCGTGGTTGCCCACCGCTTCAAGGATTACCAGCCTTATAAGGGAGACATAGAGATGCGTTCAAACGGTTCTCTGGTGTCCCTGGAAACCGGAGAGGCCATTGCCTACTCCATGAACAAGCTCCTTGACAGGGGCCGCTTCTTCGTGGAGCCCGGAGAGGAAATCTACGGCGGTCAGGTAGTAGGGGAGCACACCCGTGAGAGGGACCTTAACATCAACATCTGCAAAACCAAGAAGCTCACCAACGTGCGTGCTTCCGGCAGTGATGAGAAGGTGGTCCTTCCTCCAGCAATCAAATTCTCATTGGAGGAGGCCCTGGAATATATCCAGGAAGATGAGCTTGTGGAGATTACTCCAAACCATATGAGAATGCGCAAGATTCAGCTTGATCCTCTGGACAGGAAAAGAAATTCCGTCTCAGAAGATTGATAATTGGAAAATTATTGCTATCTTTGCACCCCTTAATCAGTTTTTGAGGTAATGTGTACAATCATAATACCCTTGAACGGTTGGGCTGCCGGTGAGCGGAAATTCCGCTTTACGGCAGGCACAGAGTTCTTTCAAATGTTTGGCAATCAGGAAATCCTGGACGCAAACGTGAACGTGGAAGTGAGAGTGACAAAGGAGGGTTCGCAAAAAGTAGAGGCGGACGTCACACTCAAAGGAAGCGTTACAGTCCAGTGTGACCGCTGCCTGGAACCGCTTCAGATTCCGGTGGATGAGAATCCACAGGAGGTTTTCAAACCGGGAACGGTGGAAATCGAATGGGATCTGAGCCAGGAGGTGTATGATTACATCTGTCTGGCAATGCCCCTGCAAAGGGTGCATCCTGAAGGGCAGTGCAACCCGGACACCGTCCGGTTCCTGGGCCAGAGTGAGCAGGTGAACGAGGAGGCTGGCACCAAGAACAGCCCGTTTGCAGCTCTGAAAGGACTTTTTAAAGACAAATAAACAATTAAAATTATAAACAATGGCACATCCTAAACACAAAATCTCAAAGCAGAGAAGAGATAAGCGTCGTACCCACGACTTCGCTCCCGTTCCCACTCTGAGCGTTTGCCCCAACTGCGGAGCCACAGTGATGTATCACCGTGTATGCCCAGAGTGCGGCTACTATCGTGGTCGTCAGATCATCGAAAAGAGCGCTGAGTAAGAGCTCTTTTTTACGTGATGGCCTCATAGTTCAACGGATAGAACGGAAGTTTCCTAAACTTTAAATCGAGGTTCGATTCCTCGTGGGGCTACAAGAAAGGGATTGGCAAACGCCAATCCCTTTCTTGTTTGTGCCCCTTCCATCCTGGATTTTGGCTGTTTTTCCGGACGGGAAGGGATCACAAGAAAAACGGAGCTGACCTTTTTGGTCAGCTCAGTCTTTAAACTATTCCCAAGAGTAGTATTGATAGGAAACTGTGAATCCGGTCACTCTCAGGTTATTGTTGTTTCTTGACAATGCAAACACAGTTTGATTGGCTGTATCCTCACCAGTCCAGCTTGTTGCGGTAGTACTTGTAGTGGCGGCTGAAGTTCCCTGGACCGTCACACTTGTAGAAGTGTAATTGTTGCCTGAGAATGTCAGCGACAATCCGGTAAGGGCCTTCCGGTTAGGGATAGAAGCCGTATTGATGGTGAGTGTAGTACCGTTTGTGACTGTGGTGTAGTCTCGAGCGCCAAACCCGAGAGTGCCATTGGCTGCATATTGGTTAATAGCACTGAACGTAGCCGTAACATTACCGCTGGTTGCGCTGGTACTGGACATGAACTGGCCGCTTGATCCGTTTCCGGTATCAAAGGTCACAGAACCATTATTCACCTTCGCCCTCCTGTGGGTAATTGCTACGGACTCATCGGCATAGCCGGCCCTGGAAGCCTTCACGGTGAATGTCACGTCACTGGTTGTGTAGTTGACGGGCATGGTGAGCGTGATGGTGGTTCCGGAGGTGCCTGTTGAGACACCGCTAGTGCCAAGAGGAGTGGAAACGGTAGGTGAACCGTCGCCTTCCACTGAGAGGTCGCAAGGAAGCTCGGATACCAGCGTGAGCGTGGTAGTGGTAGCATTACCGATCACCGATGCGGCGCTTGCGGTGAGCGAGAAGGCGGGAGTTCCGGCCTGGCTTATGTTACCGGTGGCCACAACAACGCCATCCTCGTTGCAAAGGTCAACCCTGATGGAGCGGGTTGCTCCGGTATTGTTTGCCGGCACGGTGAGAGTTTCTCCATGGACTCCGGCTGCCGCCACGTTCTTTGTGAAGACAGGATCGGTTGTTCCGGGAACATATACCTTCAGGACAGTTGCGAAGCTGGAGGATACATTTACGTTTGCCGATGTAGCGGTCATCCAGATATTGCTGTCCACAATACTCAGCGTAGCGGTACCGGCAGCCTGGGTGACGGTTACGGAATTCGTGTGAGAACCGTTGTCACCCGTGACGGTATATGTCTGAGGTTGCAGCCTGTTGTTCACAGGGACTGTGAGGGTAACCGCATTGGTTGCGCCGGCGGAGCCGCTTGCAGGTGACACGCTGGCGCCGCTGAGGGTACCGTCCACAGTCAATGTCCAAGCCGCCTCGGAATCCACATTGATAGATGCCGATGTGGTAGTGTTGCCAATGTTGGCATTGGACGTGGTGAGCTTGATATCCGGCACGCCAAGCTGAGTCAAAGTCTTGGTTGCGAGGACATCTCCGGTAGTGGTGTCACACAGGTTCACGATGATGTGACGGCTTGCACCTGAAGTATTTGCAGGAATGCCGGTGATTGTTTCATCGCGACCGGTGGTTGCGGCGATATCAGCCGTGTAGATGGGCGTGTCATTACCCTGAACGTAAGCCTTAAGGACAGTAGCGAAACTACAGGCCACATTCACGGTAGCGGTAGTTGCCGTCATACGGACTTCATCGTTTGCAGAATTAACTCTTACCAAGCCTGCCTCCTGGGTGATGATTATGTCTTCCCAAACAGTACTGATAAGGTTGCGTGCACGCACCGTGAACTTGCGCTCGTGGTTTGTGGTGTTCTGCGGGATATTCACCTGACGATCCGTAGGACCGGATGTGGCAGAATATGTCTCGGAGGTAGAAAGTACAGTTCCGTTGGGATCAATAACCTCAAGGACATAACTGGTGCCGGACTCAACTGTTACGGTCACCGTGTTGGCTCCGTTATCGACAGTAGTGATTGCCGATGTCAGCTTCATCATGATGCCTTCCTGGGTAATGTAGGCCGTACGGGTAAGGCTGGATGAAGTGTTCGTGAGCGTAAGCTTATAGCGTATCGCGTTTTCGGTCACGTTCTCAGGGAGGGTAACGGTAACATTCTGACCGGTGGTTGAACTGCCGCTGGAAGGGCTGAGGGATGCACCGGCTGCCACACCGCCGTTAGCCATTGCGATGTTAAGCACCCAGTCTCCGGTAGATTTCACCTTTACGGTTGCAGAGGTGCCGGATACATTCTGACGGTTAGGCGTGATATTGTTGTCCGGATCTCCGTAGAGAGTTGTCTGGGCGGTGGTTACACCGGAAGCATCAGTGGCGAAATACTTGTTATAGACATACACCGTAGAAGAGGAGAAAGCCTTGGTGGTCTCGAAATCGCAGGTGAGGATAATATCGTCACTGCCCGAAAGCTCTGCATTGTTCTTCAGGCGCTGGTATTCAGACCAGTTGAGGGTTCGGACAAAGCAGTAAGAAGACTGATTGTTTCCGGAAAGCGACTTGAAGGGCTCGTCCAGATTCTCTATACCGGTGGTTTTCACAGGCATATTTTCATTGGACGCAGGATTCAATGCCTTGGCGCTGTCCTCAATCAGGATTTCCATAGGGAACATGGACGCCTGAAGGTCCCAGGGAAGAGGAATGCTAAGGGTTGTAAGCTGCCCCTCCTCGTCCGCAACCGTAGCGGGAGAAAGAGAAGGATGTATCTCCTTGGCGTTAAACACACGGATAGTTACCATACGGACAAGCCTGTAGGTATCTGTGCCGTCGTTGTAAGTTCCCACAAGCTGCAGGGTGGAAGATAGTGTGGATGTCCCGTTGGGCTCATTCAGAGTATAGCTTACGGAACGTTGGTCGTTTGCGCCGTCGGAGGTGGCCACACTGAAAGAAGCCAGGGCATTTCCTCCGTCTTTTTCAGTTACCGTAACGTCCCCGTTAAGGTTGCCGCTGGTGGCGCTGTTCAGCAGGAACTTGTACCAGAAACTCTTGGTGTCGGTGCTGTATACCCAGTCGAAGTTGGGCTGCTCTATATACAGACGGACAATACCGTTGGAAATATCGGGAAGAGTGCGGGTATCCAGTGATACTGAGAAGTTGCTACCGCTGTTATGGCCCAAAGCATCGGAGATATTCTCGTAACCATCCACCGATACATCGGAGATGTTGATACCATATGTAAAATTCCTGTAAATGGGGAAATAGCCGCTTTCAAGAGCAAGGTCCAGGCGGTAGTAGTGGATGGGTGTTGATGAATCCGGAGTGCCGCTATCGACATAACGTGCCGCCATCAGGATGAAAGGAGGATTGTCGGTGGTGACTGCCCTCTCATATACATATATAGGTTCGCCCGGGCCGACGGATACACCAGGTGCGTTGAATGCATCCACAGTTGTGGGGACATTGGTGTCGATATCCGGATTCGCAGGGAAGCCCAGATAGTTTTTCCCGTCATAACTGTAGATGTAATTGGACAGTGTGAGGCTCGGATCTGTATAGCCGGGTACCCAGTCGCCGTGGTTGGTGCTATACATGGCAACTGCGCCACTGCGTGGCATGTTGCAGAGGGTATAAGAAACAATCTCGAAGTTGGCCGCATTTTCATTAACGGTAACGCTTGCGAAGTTGCGGATAAGTTTGAGGCCACTAAGGGCTGCAACAGTTTCGGGAGTGGGTATATATTCTCCGTCGGGGGTCTGTTCAGCGTTTCCGTCAGTTTCCACAACATTGATACCGGCGGGCATAATGATTCGCTGCCAATATGCACCGTTGCCGTCGGTAACCGTCATGTTCTGCATAATATCGTTCTCATATGCATTGAACGGCAGGGATGACGGACCGTTTGCAATGATATGGAGCACGCGTTCTTTGGAAGAAATGGGAAGACGGGCAAGGAAGTAGGCCGATGTCGCATTCTGCGATGCAAAGCCTCCGCTGAGGGGATTGCCCTGCGAATCGCAGGGATACGCGCTTACATAGTCTTTCAAGTAACGGTCGGTACCGAAAACGGCAACATGGATGCTGCTTATTGCCGGCTGTACCCCCATTTCCATTCCAATCTCGGCCTTGGTATCGGCCTGAAGAACCAGAGGATTCTGGAAAGAGAGAACAACGGGAACGGTTGCGCCCTCATTTTCAAAATTGGCTATGGATACCGGCTCCTCACGTGTACAGGACACGGAAGCAAGCACAAGAAAGACAGAAAATATAGCGTAAATCTTTTTCATATCTCATCAAAATGTGTCATTGAGGCCGGTCTTGTATCCAAGCCATCTGCTATTAGTATAGGTGGAATGAGTGTCTCCCCAATACCAGGTATCGTAGACGCAGCGGACATAACTGGTATACGTATTTGATCCAACGGTATAACCAACAGAACCGGTATTAGCTGTAACTCCTGAAAGGTCTACGAATAAGTCGTTACCAGAGCCATCCTTTACATAAAGAAGTGCCCCTGCTGCCCAATATCCGTTTGTGGTGCTTGGGTTGAAAAGCGAAGGGATTTTACTGTCGGTATTCAACTTCTGCAGGAAAAGAATCTCTGCTTCTGTGGGGATGCGCCATCGTCCGGCGGGATATCCATACTCCTGATAAGCGGCGCATCTCTTCTTTGCTCCCTCGTAAGTCACAGGAAGAGTTTTTCCGTAAGAGGAGGCAGAGATGAATTTGGGCGAAATTACGTTCTGAGTATTTTCTGCCGCAGGACGGTATTGGGTCAGTGGATCACCTGCATCACCCCCGTTCAAAACGGAACTGTATTCATCGGTGGCGGGGCCGCGGGGATCTCCAAGCACAGTGGGAAATTCCACGCCGTTTGCCAAAGGCGTGAATTTAAGAATAGTGGTGGTAACAGAATAGATGTTAGGGTTCTGATTATTGGCATTCAGATCTACAGGTGTACCTACAGCCGTATTATTAGGGCTTATAGAGCCTAAATAATGAGGTTGATAAGTAGATGTAATGTTTCCTGTAGTAGATTGACCGGAATTGTCCCAAACATTTATTCTGCTAGTTGTGGTTGATCTTCCATTAATATACACGTTGGGCTTGCTGTCGTCGTCGTTTACCGTATTGATATTTGTAATATACAGCGGCGGATACTGCGTAACCTTCAAGGTTTTGTCATACTGCCCAATGTTATCATTTGAAAGTTGCAGGACTATGGTATATGTGTAAGGCGACACGTCATAGGTTGTTCCTGTGAAATCGTAGTCCAGCGTATGGCTGATATGGATATAATCGCCCTCGGCGGCTTTGGCAACGTCTGTGCCCGGATCCAAGGTCATGTGTGCGCCGGAACTGTAATCCTCATAATCCAGTTGTTTGCTGCGGATGGAAACGGCGCCGCTGGCAAAATACGGGATATCCAGTGTGTTGCCGTAGAACTTTATATCCATAGGATCAGGTACGTTCACATCCAGGTAGTAACCGGGAGACATGGAGGAGGTAATACCGTTTCCTGTTCTCCAGTCCAGGACCTGATATCCGCAGGGGACGTTCACGGCCTCGTCATCGGCATCGCCGCCCAGCTGGGTGACGTCCAGAACAAGGTGATACCAGTTATTGCTCTCAAAGGCGTTGGTGGGAAGCATTACCTTATAATAAAACTCCTTCTGCGATTCCTGCACTATTCCGGAAGTGGTACGGGAAAGCTTCCAGGGCACAATTAGCTTGAGGTAAGGCTCGGCGGCCGAACCATATGTCCAGCTTTCCGGATAGGTATAGAACGATGCGCTGGAAAAAGCGGTGGAGAAATCGGTCTTTCCAGGTATGGTTGTGTTGTCGATGTTGGGGAAATAATCGAAGTACGAATGATTGGTGTCGATGCCTCCCACGAGGGCTTCCGTTGTGCCGTTGCAAAGATACACTCGGATATTGCTGCCTTCGGTGAGCGGAGTCCAGATTTCAGTGACGTGGCCTTTGTCATGATGGACCTCATCCTTAAGGTAAAAGTCCATTGTAACCTTGGCGGAGATGCGCTTAAGATCCACGGAAGCGTTACCTACCAGAGTCTGGCCAGGCACAACGGCTACATGGATATTCTCTGCAATGCCTGTCATGACAAGGCAGAGGTCTTTGTCTGCGGCAGGCATGATGTTGCCGCCGGCTTCGGCAGTGAATGTACGGTGGGAAGACTCTTTCAGAGCAAGCAAATTGAGCTGACTCATAGTAGCCTCCACACCGCTGATAATGAAATCGCTTTCCGGGCCGGGATAGTTTGCAATAGAGAATACTTTATAGGTATCGTTCAAGATAACCGCTGCCTGGATAAAGCAGGTGAAGTTGGATTCAATCTCGGGTGAGAAACGCCAGTGATGCTTATATTCCGGATCGACGCCGTTGAACAGGAAAACATCCAGCGTTTTGATAAGGTTTTCGTTGCCCACGCCGGGCTTGTCCGCCTTGGTGCTGATATCTCCGCAGGTAAAAGTGAGGCGGATTCCGCTTTCACTTGAAACTGCCTGCCCGGGCTCCGGTACACGCTGGCACGCGGCGATTGAAAGAAGCGCTGCAAAAGCTGCTGTTATGATGATTGACTTTTTCATATCACACTACATGCTGGGGATAATAATTGTATAGGCACCGTCTCTCTGGAGTTCGGAGTCCAGGGAGAATTCACGGCCGCCGGAAGCCTGTACAGAGAAACTGAGGTCTGCCGTTATGGAAGGCTGGCCAGCTGCCGGACGGTCTTCGTCGCGGGCGGTAATGAAGAAGTCGATGGTTACGCCGGGATGGATATCGCCGGAGTTAGTTCCGATGGTGCCGGTACTTGTGTCAACAATGCCGCTTCCGAAATCGTGTGCAAATGAGTATTTAGTCACGTTCTGCGACAGGTTGATGTGGTATGTGCACCGGGTGGGCGAGAATATCTTGAACATTCCGTGGATGGGCATAAGCCTTCCCTGAGTATCTGTCTTAAAGGTGATATTGCGGCCACTGATAGTGCAGGTGGAGGAATCCCAACCTATCCAGCTTGCCATGGCGGACTGGTCTTCTGCTCCTGCCGAAAGTTCCGTATAGTTCCAGGGAAGGACGGATTCTTCTACTTTGAAGATACCGCCCATATATGTAACGGTATAGGAATACGTGTGGCCGCCCTTCCAGTTTGTACCCTTGGGGAAAGAGAGGTGAGAATGACGGATAAGGGGATCACCGGTGATGGGATCCGTTTCTCCGGAAATCTGATAGATAACTTCAATGACATTGTGGAGTTCGGTTTCCGTCGCTGGCCAGAAATAGTAGAAATCCTTGGTGGTGGACTGCTGCTGTGAGAGGACATCCACGGGAGTTGCCCCCTTACCGTAACTCATACCGCCGAAATCTGTCCTTGCGGAAAAAGCACCGTTATGTGCCGCATTGTTGAAAGATACATCGGCCGTTCCGTCATCGTTGAAAGTGATAACGGTTTCCTTCTCGTTGATGAAGTTGTCGTTCAGATATACTCCGTGAAGATATATGGGCTGTTCTCCGTCCGGGGTCTGGTTGGATATCTGGAAGGACATTGCAACCTGGGCAAAGAGGTGGTTGAACACCAGGGGAACATCCGAGTAGTCGTTGCCGGAAGTGTTGCGGCTCACGGGGTTTGAGTACATGAAGTCGTACTGCTGGGTGGATGTGCTGAGGGCTTTCGCCGGAATAGTGAGCGTATTGCCGCTGGCATTGAGGCCGGTGCCGAAGAAAGCGGAGGTGCTGTAGTTTTCGTTGTGCTCCAGCCAGCTGAAGAAAAGGTGGTTTCCGCCTGTCCATTCATAATTTGCCGTGGTACCATAGACCCACTTGGATTCGGTGGCATTCCACCTGAGGGTGTTGTTGATGTGGTATTGGGTGTTATTGTACCAGTCTCTGACCTGGAAAACGCTGGTGGTGTTCACGGCATCGGTAGCCTTTGTCTGCATGGGCGCGGCAAAGCGTATTCCCTCTTTCTCTGCTGCTTTGGGAGCATTCTCAATGCGGCTGCAGGCGGGCACTGCCAGAAGCACCATCAGGGCCGGAATAAGTATTGTATTGAGCTTATTTGTCATCTTTGTCTTCTCCTATCTGTTATTCTACGCCGATTTCAATGTCCGGATGTACAATCCACTGTTCCTTTCGGGGATAATCGAAATTGATATACCAGACGGCTCCGGGAACTGCAAGTCCTGAAATCTGAATCTTTGCAGCTGCGGGGAAAGTGATCCAGTTACCGTTCTGCTTGAGGCGAAGGGATTTGCTGGTGCCATCGCTCAGATTGAAGGTGATCCTTAGTCCTGTGATTTCCAAAGGCAGGGCGAACACCTTGAAATTCAAGGACGCCGTGGTGGAAATAATGGGATTGTAGGGAGCATCTTTGTCGTCGTGGAAGACAACTCCTATGGTATTGCTCAGGGTACCGGTTCCGCTGTATGTGAAAGACATATTGCTGGCGGCATCGAAAGTGGCCGTTGAAACACCTGCAAGGGGTACATAATTGGCGGTTTCGGTCTCATAGGTGCTGGTTTCCATCTCAAAACTTGTGATGGTGGTGTTGTCGTTGGCACCAACTGTGAACTCGAAGGCGGTAAATGCAGGATAGAAATCCAGGTTGATGCCATCCTCTTCCTGAGGACTCTGCAGGCCGGCTACCATGAAGGCATCAGACATGTCGGCCCTGAAAATGGAAACATTGTTGGCCTTGCTGCTGTATCTTACGATCTGGGAAGAAGGTATGGTTGCCGACATCCTGTGGTTACCAACCGTAACCTTGGAAGCGGGATAAGCGGCCCAGAAATCGTGTGTGCCGGTGCCCCATTCTAGACCACGCTCTGCTCCATAGGGTTCCAGGTCCGTCTTGCTGTTCACACCAGCCACGGAGATAGTGTTCACGGAATACTCCTGGGAGACCATGCTTACGTCGTTGTTCTTCATGGCAAGAACTATTCTGTCTCCGTCCACCCAGTCTATGCGTTCATAGACCTTGCTGGAAGCGTTGTAGGTTTCTCCACTGTATGCTGTCTTGGTGACAGGGGCCTCAGGGCGCGTACTGGCACGGAAACGGATTCTCTTGCCAGATAAATCTTTAGTGCAACCGGCAAGCCCAATAAGACATACTGCCGCAGCTGCGATGCTGATGATTACTCTGCTTTTTCTCATGACGCTTCCTGGCTATTATGGTCTGTCCCACTCCTGGTTGAAGGAGGTATCTGAAAAATCCATGGTAACAATTTCCTGTCCCGTAGTTTTTACTTCGGAACTCTTTTGCACCGTGGATGCGGCAAGAATCTCGGTTTCCAGTTCTACGGAAACCGTTCTGATTATGGCTGGAGCAATGTATCTTTTACAAGGTTCCATATACACTAACTTTAACTAAAATCCTCTATTAAATAATCCTGCGAAGAGCCTTGAAGGGCCTTTTCTGCGGAGTTACATATATGTAACTTGCAAAAATAAAAAAACCTTGACAAAGAATCAAGGTTTAAAAAAGTTCAGGTTGCATTTTTGCAAATTCTGAAACGATATTTGTGAATTCTGAAAGGAAAGGAGACAAAAGTTACTCCTTTGCGTCAATCATCCACGCCGTGACGGTCTTTCCCATCTTCTGTTTGAAAGCGGCGCTGAACGTGCTGTAACTGTGGAATCCGCTTTCTGCGGAGAGCTGATTTGCCGTAAAGGCACGGTGGCCGGCAACAGCCTGGTTATACAGGTGGATGAAGTGTTCTACGCGCAGGCCGTTGATGTAGGCATTATAGGTGAGCCCCTGCCGGGAAAAGTATTGGCTCAGATAGTAACGGTTTGTGCCGATGGCCTGGGCTAGCTGGGCAAGGGTTAGGTCATACTGCAGGAAGAGCAGCGTGTCTTCGCAGTACTTTTTCAGTTGCGGGCCTATTGTGTCTGGAACGGAGTTTGACGAAGGAGTCTCCATGTCATCTTTCGAAGGTTCCTCCGCTACTGTGTCGCTGCTGTCCAGACTCCGAAGCGTTTCCACGCGCCACATCACCAGTCCCACGACTAAGATATTGAATGCCTGAATAGAATAAAGGAAAATAATGTTGCTATCGGTATAGCCATAAAACAACAGAGTCAGCAGGAGAACGGCCAGCACCAGGATGCTTTGCCAGAACTCCTTATGCTCCAGGTCGGCAAAATTGTCCCTGAGCCAGCGCCCATAGTTACGGATGGCAAATACCATATTCACCGTAATCAGTCCTACCAGAAGAATTACATAAATGCGTGCCGGGCGTAACAGGCCGATGTCTTCACGGACTATGCCAATGACCGACCATACGATAACCGGGACCAATAAAACCAGAACTGGCCATATATGCCGTTCCCGGTCTTGTAACATGGCCAGCATAATACCTGCCACCGAAATGATTACAAACAGTACATCCAGCAGGCAGGCGGTTATATATGTAGCGGCAGAAGGGTGCAAAGCGAAATACATCCAATACAGATGGCCAAGGGCTAAAGTGGCCATGAAGAAAGCAGTCCATCGGCGCAGCCGTACGGGAGGTTCTATGCCGCTGACAAATGCATTGCCTTTGCGCAGCAATATATATAGTGCTGCCAGCAGTTCTAATGCCAGTACACCTCCATAGAGAAGGATGAAGAATATGTCCTGGGTTATAGACGATACTTCCATCATAAGGCCAATGGGTTACATACCGGATAGACAAATATAGTCAATTATTTTGAAAAAAAGGCGCTTAAACCGCATTAATGCAGGTTTTCCTGAAAAAGTCCGGCTATAAACGGAAAGACTTCCCGTGGCGCATATCTCAGTGAAAAATGAAGATTTGACAGGATTCGCCTCAAGGTGTCCATTTTTCTCCTGAATGTTCCGTGCTTTTGGATGGAGTCAAGCCGGCTGTCTCTGAAATGGCCAAAATTCCCTCCTCTTGCAACAATCCGGAAAAGATCCGCGGAATCTACCTTTTCCGGAACTACTGTCCCGGGGTCTATGAAGTCTTTAACAAATGATACCAAAAGGGCATCCCAGCGGGACAGGCCGCATTGTCTGAATAACTCATGAAGCCGCTGATAATCACCCGGGTAGGCCTTATACGCAAAGGCAAAATCAATAATCTGCCGGAGCCCCACCCCAACCCCGCAGGCGTGCTTGAGGATGTGGGAGGAGAGCATCAGAAGTTCGGCTTCCGGAGTCCCTATGGGAGGAAGTAGAACCTTCCGCACGTGAAGGTCAAAGTACCTTCTGTGCAGTTCCACTTCGCAGCCACTCAGCATGAAAGCCACGCTGGTGTCCGGCTTTGGAGAACATTCTATTCCGGAGGCCAGGAGCACTTCCAGGGCCCTCTCAAAATCAGTTTCTCTGATGTACAGGTCTATATCCCCGCCGGTCCGGAGTTCGGGAGAGGGGTATCTGGCGGCGCAGGTGCTGCCTTTCATTACAATGGGGTCAAGCCCTTCGGAGCGGAGTATCTCCAGGACTTCCTTCTGGGCCTGGGATAGTTCCTGATTCCGCCGTACCGTCTTTCTGACCTTTGCCAAAAGGGTGAAAAGTACGCGGTCCGGAAGGCGGAAGCCTTCAGGAAAACCCTCTGCAGCCTTGTACAGCAGGCCGATCACCGTCTGGTGACCGGCTGTGCGGAGGAGTTCCATCCAGTCTTCCTCGTCAAGGTCCGGCGGGGGTAATTCGCCTCTCAGGATCTGGAGGAGGAGCCGAAGACGTTCTTCACTTGTCATCGGCCGAAAAGCTTGCTGAGGAATGAGCGTTTGTGATGATGCTTATGGTGGGAATGGCGCCTTGCGCCGTTCACTATTCCGTATATTTCACCCCAGTCAGGCAGCCCTCCAAGGTTCCTGTCGTCAATATAGACATCGGCAACAAGCTTTGTGGAGGTTGTTTTGTCGGAAAAGGTGAGACTTCCCATGGGGATGTCGCTGTTCACGGAATAAAACGTGAGGCCGCGCTCCTTGCAGAAGCGTATGGCATCTTCCAGAAGGTCTCCCTCGCGGGAGGTCCAGAGGATAATCTTATGCCCTTCGGAAGCAAGCCTTCTGAGGGTATCTATGGCAAAGGGCTTTTCCCTGCCAATCTTTGGGTACTTGTGTTCTACAATGGTCCCGTCAAAATCTACTGCTATAATCATTTGTCGTCTTTTTCTCCATATCCATAACCATAGCCATATCCGTAGCCATAGCCATATCCGTAACCATAACCATAACCGTAGCCGTAACCGTATCCGTAGCCGTATGAGGCGCGTATATCACCGCCGTTGAGGATGATGCTGGGATGGTTAAGACGGCCGCTCTGGTAAACCGTCTCCAGTTCGGGAAGGGCCCTGCGGTCCACTTTTCCGCTTCTCAGGATAAACAGGTTCATATCCACCAGCCTCTGGACCACCATCATATCGGCCACGGCATTCACCGGAACGCCGTCCAGCAGGATAAAGTCGTACTCTTCCCTGAGTTCCTGTATGAGGGTGTCAAAGCGGGCACGGCCAAGGAGTTCGGCGGGGTTCGGCGGGATATGTCCACCAGGAATGAAGTCCACTCCGAGCAGGACGTCCTTGTGCAGAATCTCAGCCAGGCGCACGGAGTCGTCAAAGATGTAATTGGACAGTCCGGGAACGCCGTGCTTAAGGGAGAAGAAATTGGACGCGGTCCTCTTCCTGAGGTCCATATCCACCAGCACCACTCTCTTTCTGGCATCGGCAAGGCAGGCGGCCATATTGGTGGTAAGGAAGGTCTTACCGGCCGATACCGAGAACGATGTGGAGGCAATCACCGGATGCTCGCAGCCTTCCGGACGCATATAATCCAGGTTGGTGCACAGAAGGCGCATAGCCTCCGTAAACACCTTGGATTTGGAGTTCTTGTAGGCCGTGGTGAGCGTAGTGTCGCCTTTCTCTCGCTTCTTTTCCCTGGCGTAAGGAATATCGGCAAGGAAAGGCATTGTGGTACCTTCTTCCACATCTTTGCGTGAATGGATGCGGTTGTCGATGAGGATGCGGGCAATAAGTACCACAGCAGGCCCCAGGAGGCCGATGAGAAGGGCCACCAGCAGCATCTTGTTGCGGGAAGGGTATACAGGGTCCCAGTTTGATGTCGCCGAATCGATCATACGGGCATTGGTGTCGGCCATGGCCTGGGTGAGGGAGTTCTCCTCGCGCTTGTTAAGGAGGAACATATACAGGGTTTCCTTAATTTTCTGCTGCCTCTCTATGGACAGGAAGCGCCGGGCCTTGGTTGGCATGGAAGTAAACTTCCTGAGGGAACTCTGCTCCTGCTCGGCAAGGGCCTGACGCTCGGAGATGAGGAGGGAGATTCGGCTGTCTATGAAGCCAAAAATATCGGCCTTGAGATCCTTGATGTCGTTTTCCAGTCCACTTACGGCAAGGCTGTACTCTCCGCCGCCCTTGAGGTAATGCTCCCTCTTTCGCACGGCTGCATTGTACTTCAGGATTGCATCTTCTATGTAACTGTCTTCCGTCACAAGGTTGGCAGGAATCACTTCATATCCCTGGAAGGCGGACCTTACATAGTCCTTGAGATAGCGCATGGTGCTAAGCTTGGTCTCAATATCCACTATCTGCTTGTTCAGGGCGTTGTTCTGGCTCAGATAATCGGCAGCTGTGGCCTCTACGTTCAGTATGCGTTCGCTTGTCTTGAGCCTGGAAAGATCCTCTTCCACGGTTCCCAGTTCGTCCTGGATGATGGCAAGGCGCTCGTTGATGAAAGCGGCCGTATTCACTGCGATGCGGTTCTTTTCCCTCACAGCATCCTCGTTATACTTCTGGACCAGCATGTTCAGCACATCATCGGCACGGAAGTGAGAAAAATCCATCAGGGTGAGCTGCAGGATGGAGCCGTCAGATTCGGCCTGGACAATCTTGAGGCGGGAAATAAACTGAGATGCCCTGTCGGGGATAGGCAGTTTTTTCACCCGGATTTCCTTGCCCATGTAGGATGAGAAACTGGAATTGGGTGAGAATACCACCCTGTGTCCGTTAATGTGGAGAGTATCGCCCAGTTGGACAGTCTGTTTTGCCAGGCCGGAGCCTTCTACGGTAATCTGCATCTCTCCGGAAGGGATCACTTTCAGCTGGCACTGGAAGTCTCCGTCTTTCCTGACAACGAACATTCTCACAGGGGCGGTCCGGTAAAGCTCCACGTTACGCAGCCTGTCCTTTTCCAGATAGTCTATATCGGCATCAAGGGTTGTGACAACCATCTGCATGAGTTCACGGGATTGGAGCTGGAGTATCTCGTTGGACATACTCACGTGGTTGATGAGGCTGTTGTATGCGCCCATCTGCACGGTACTCTGGGTGTTGGAGGGGTCTTTGATGATAATTGTAGCGTCGCTCCGGTATACGTGCTGCATCTTGGAATAACGGTAGTACGCGAAACCCACACACACCGCTGCACAAATGATAAACAGATACCAGTAGCTCAGGAGGTAGAAGAAAAGGTCTACCAGATTTACGCTGCCATTGTTCTTTTTCTCGTTCATGGATTACTTACTTCTGCTTGTCCAAAGAAGGGTATTAACTATAATGGATATAAGCGACAGGCCCGCAGTCACGAATGACATTGTGGTCTGGCCGCTGGCGCTTAGGCTTACACCTTTGGGCTTAATATAGACTACATCGTTCTGCTTCAGGTAGAACACAGGAGAGTCAAAGAGGTCCTTGCTCTGGAGGTCTACGGAATAGGAGCGGCGCACGCCGTTCTCAGTCCTAATGACCATCACGTCCCGGATGTCAGACCGGTTGGTAACGCTTTTATTTGTTGCCAGCACCTCAAGGAGATTGATACTGTTTCCCCTGACGGGAATCACGGAATTCCCTGCGCTGCCTATTACCGTAATGCTGAAATTCTCCAGCATCACGTTCACTATGGGGTCCTTGATGAACCCGTTGGCCCTGATTCCGTCGGCAATGCCGTCACGGATCTGGGTAAGGGTTGCACCCCAGACGTTTATGGTTCCCAGCACCGGGAATTCTATATTGCCATTGCGGTCCACAATGTACTTCTGGCCTGATTGTCCGTCGCTGAACAGGTTGAACGGGGCGGCCAGTTCCGGGGTGGAACTTGTAACGGTTATGCCAAGAAGGTCGTCGGGCTGGACTACAAGTTCAGGAGCCGGCTTAACCGGATAGTCCTTATTGTACTCCATATCCGTAAGGTAACTCATCTGCCTTGCCGTGGTACAGGATACCAGGGCAAGAATGGCTATCCACGCCGGGAAGGAATTAAACAAGCGTTTCATATATTGTAAGTATTGAATTAATCATATTCTCTTCACAAAACATCTCTTCAAAACGGGCATGCGCCCCATGGGAGAAGTTCCGGTAATTATCCATCACATCTTCTATGGCCCCGGCCATAAGTTTGGGCTCTCCGGGAGTGACGTTCCTTCCGGAAACGCCGTCTTCATTTACCCAGGAAACACCTGAACCGGGAATAGTAGTGGCTACAACAGGTTTTCCGCAGGACATTGCCTCTATCTGAACAATTCCAAAGGCCTCGGTTTTCATGATGCTTGGAAGGACATAGATGTCACAGGCCCCGTAGTTGGCCCTTAAGGCTTCATCGGAAAGATAGCCTTCCAAAAAGACTCTTCCTCTAAGGCCCTCGCTGTCAATGAGCTCCTCCAGCTGGTTTCTCAGCGGGCCGGAACCGCCAATTATAAGCTGATACTTTTCCGGCAGGTACTTCATTGCCCGGATGAGGACGGAAAAGCCTTTGTAAGGCACAAGACGTCCGACGGAAAACAGGATTGTCTTTCCCGGGAAACGGCCACTCACAGCATCTGAGGCTACCTTATCTATAGTTATGGGTTTGATGCCGATAGGAACATAGGTGCATTTTTGCTGCACGTCCTTCAGCCAGGGTGAAGACTTGACGTAGACGGGGGTTGTGCCAACTATTATATCGGCCCGCTTTATGAGCCAGCTCTGCAGGGGCCGATAAAGGGAGAGCAGCATCTTCTGGGAGAGTATGTCACTGTGCCAGTGGAGAACCACTTTTCCCCGGAATCCGCTCAGGCGCAGCGCAAGGGCGGCCATAGGGTCCGGATGATGGACGTGGATAATCTCATAATCGGCCTTATGGCGGCGAAGCCATGAAACCATTGCCGGGGATATCATTGTTGCGGCTTTCTTGCTAAGAGCCTTGACGCGGATCACGCGGCCGTGAGCATTGAACCGAAGGCTGCCGTCAGGCTGCTCCAGTCCCTCATCCTGCGGGTCTGTCCTGTCTGAGGGGAGGGTAGCGCAAAGCATGTCGCAGTCCTCTCCCCGGGCCGATAATCCCCGGGTGAGGTCCCACATCACCTTCTCCACGCCTCCGCGTATAGGATAAAATTTGCCCAGTTGAAGGATTCTCATTTCAGAAGCATGTGGAAAAGTTCATCCCAGCCGGCAGCATAAGGCGGCTGGAGATCTTGTTGGGGTACGGGGCCGAAGGAATCCATGCTCCCTTTTATTACTTCATGCATCAGCGAGGCCAGTTTATAGGCATCCTTTACAGGGAAAAAGGCTGCCGAGGCCGCGCCCGATGCCGTGTTGTGGGCATATGGAAGATCGGCCAGGATCATCGGCTTCCCTGAGGGCAGGAATTCCGATATGGGAAGGCCCCAGGTCTCCGCCCTTGAAGGGAAAACCAGGCATGAGGCTTCGGCATAGGCCTGTGCCAGTTCCTCCCGGGAAAGGAGGCCGCGGAAGGTGATGGAAGCGGTTGTGCTCCAGTTCCTGTACAGCCACCGGGCATAGCGGTTTTCATCGCCCTTGATGCTGACAAGGAGTTTGAATGCGCCTTTGCCAAGCTTGCTTTCCAGCATCTGAGCGGCCGTGAAAAGGGTTTCAAAGTTCTTGTGACAGTCCGGTGTTCCCACATACAGGAACACTGGCAGTTTTGCTGGAACTGGTTCAAAGGCAATGGGCCGGAATGACGGCGGAGCCACTATGACTCTGTCTTCCGGGAAAGCCAGCATACGCGAAAGGCCCTGCCGCATCCAGTCCTGCTGCACTATGAGGTAGCTGTTCCTCTCTACATTCCACTTGTAGGCGTAGCGCGTGAAAAGGGAGAAGAGAACTATCTTGGGGTCCATCCGGAGGTCCTGCAGAGTGGGCTTCATAAAGGGGAATGAAGTGTGGCAGTACACGGCCTGGCGCTTTGCCTTTACGCGTGGCGTGGTGTCGTGGAGGGACAGCCACAGATGGGCCTCAGGAAGCTGGCGGGAAATGCCGTACATGGTAATGTACTCGCATTTGAGGCGTTTCAGCCAACTGTCCGTGCTCCAGGGAATCTCAATGTAGTCTATGCCGGGGAACTCGCACAAGGAACGGCTGTGTACCAGGGCGGTTACGTGAAGGTCGGCCCGTCCGGACAGGTACTGCAGGCAGTCCCTGAGCACCGTGAGGGTGCCCCCTTTGCGGATATTGACCGCAGACACTACAATATTTCTTGGAACAGCCGTATCCACTGAGGCATTATATTTTCGGGCCTCCAATCCTCTGCCTTGCGGAAGGCATTCAGCCCCATTTCTTTTCTTAACGCGTGGTCATGCATAAGCTTTTCCAGAGCTTTTGCAAGGGCGGGAATGTCTCCTTCCTCTACCAGGAAGCCGGTCTTCCCGTCATCAATAATCTCCCGCGGCCCGCAGAGGCAGTCGAAAGATACCGCGGGCACGCCGAAACTCTGGCACTCCAGAAGCACCATCGGCAGGCCCTCGTACCTGGAAGAGAGGGCCAGGATAGAGGCACTGCGGTAAATGCTTTCCATATCGCTTTCCTCCCGGCCTAGGACCACCGAGCCTTCAAGTGAAAGGCGCCGGATCTGCTCCTCAAGTTCTCCTCTCAACGCTCCGTCTCCAACCAGCTTCAGTGTCCAGCCGTCCTTATCCTTTATCAGGCTCCAGGCATCCACTAGCCGGTCCATGCTCTTTTGGCGGGAATATCGGCCCACGGCAATAACGGTTTTGCTGTCCAGGGCGGCAGGCGCTTTAGGGCGGAAGCTCACAGGATTGCCGATGACGCGAATATTTTCCAGAGGCCCCCAGAGCGCTTTGTCCTGCCTGGTGAGCACCACAAAGCGTTTGTAGCGTTTCACCAGCGAGGCATCCTGGCGGCTGCGGATCTTGTCCGCTATGGCCCAAAGGCCACCTCTGCCATACTGCAGTCTCTTGAAGCGGGAGAAGTGGACCTCCAGCACCTTGCGGCTGCCGTCCTGGATGCGCGGCAGGATGTTCACTTCGTTGCAGAACATGGAAACGGTCACATCTGGCCTCCGTTCCATCAGAACTGCCGTAAGTGCCTTAATGTGGCGGCGCTGCTTCCCGGGGTAATGCACCATTTTGTCCCACAGGCTGCCGCCATTGTTGTCTTCATAGCCTATGGCAAGGTCTATGACTTCGATGCCGGGGTCCAGAGGGAACGCGTTCGGGCGCCCCTTCTGCTCCGTAGTGACGATGGTCACCCTGTGCCCGTGCCCGGCAAGCCAGTTTGCTTTGTCGGCTAGCACGCGTTCCATTCCCGCCTGGCGGTAGAATCCGGCTATGTTGTATATAATATACATTATAATCTGTCGTCGAGCATTTCCAGGAAGGCAAGCGGAGATAACTGTTTCCGTATAGCTTCCGTCTTTTCAGGCGGCACAGCCAGGGGCTGTGTCATAAACTGGAGATCCACACCTTGAGCATCGTCGCCGGGGCCAAGGAAACGGATGTTGCCGGAGTTGAAATTGGGGCTCTCTTTCAAGGCGGTATAGTCGGTGATCAGCTTTTTCCCATAGATGAGCGCTTCTGAAGCGCGGAGAGTTTCACCTGCACGGGAGTCGGTTCTGAGCTCCAGAAGGCAGTTGGATTCCGAAATCCATTTATGGGTTGTCGTATATGGCATGGGACTGTCCAGAATCACAATGCCTTCGCGTTGGGGTTCTATGGTTTTTCCCGAGGCTCCGGATACGAAGAATCGGCAGCAGGCCCCCTTCCCGGTAAGGTGGTCATAAAGGCTTATCAGGCGGTCAAGCCGGCCTTTGTCTTTCCCGACGAACAGCACGTCGCACCGCTTTTGGGCCTTTCCCGGGTCGAACAACCGGGAGAGTGGAACTTTATGAAAAGTGAGTCCATAGTCCTGAGCCTCTGACGGATGACAGGAGAACACAAGGTCAAAAACACTCTTATAGTGCCCCAAATCCAGTACCTCGCCCGTATAGAAGTCGTTATGATTTACAACAAAGTCGTGAAGGAACCACACGAATCTGGAGCCGGGATAATGGTGCTTTAGCCAGTCGATATAACCGGTGTACGCATCCAAAGACACCCAGTCCCTGAAAATAATGAAGCACAAGGGCTTGTTATCCCTGAAGGGGTTCCGGAAATAGGAAGGATTCCATACACCCTTGAAAGGAAGCGGAAACAGACGGTTGAGCTTCTTGTTAAAATGCGCACGGTACAGCATTTTCCGGAGCCCCTTTTTGCCGGCCTGGGGTCCGGCTACATAGCACACGTCGTCGCGCCCGGTAACATCGGCATAAAGCTGGCGGTACACATCCCAATCAGTGCTGAGTATGACATAGTTGTATTTCATAACAGTTACGCTGGGGCTTCTGATGTTTTATCACACAGGCTAGCCGTGGACAGCAACAAGGCAAAGATGAAGAATATGTCCGTGGCTACTTTCATCCAGACTATGAAAGTCAGGGCAATCAGCAGGATGGACATGTATACGGAGCCCGGGAATAAGCGGATGAGGGCAAATCCGTTGTATATGAAGAATAATGAGAAAAGCGTAATGCCGATAAGCCCGCAGTAGAGAACGAAACGACAATAGCCGATATCGGTCCTGAAGGCAAAGTCACCAAAGATTCCCGATCCTATAGTCCACGTGCGGGTGTCAGTGGGCCAAATCCACATGTTGCCGTTCAGTTTGTCTGTAGAATCGGTACGGAAAGTGCCTTGCTCCACCCAGTTGAAGAAACCTTCAAAACCAAATCGGAAGTTGCTCTTGAAGTAAGGGTTGCTGTTATAGAGCCAGGACGTGATTAAAGTGGTCAGGAGAATAACGCCTATCAGGATGAGCCAGAAACTGGCCTGGCGCGAAGAAACGCTTCCCTTGTTAAATCCTGCATACGATAAGCCCATATAAATAAAGCCCAAAGCAGCGCCGATCCAGGTGGTACGGGCAATGATTGAGCCGATAATAAGAATAACTGCAAAACTTACAAAATAAAAAATTGCAAGCCTGGGGTTGTCTAATGCCTTTCCATATGAGGACATCTGATGGGCCATCAAAACGAGGACTGCAGAGAAGCGCACCCCTGCCACATCGATGGCTGCGCCGATGCCATAAAGCCGGTCGACTTGATGATAAAAATCCTGTCCCTGTATGAATATTCTGTCAACGGTACGCTGGAATGATGGAATATTGTCGATAACCAGAGCCAGTATGCACTGTAATACGCAAACCAGTGTCAAATAAAAAGTAAGACTTTCCAGATTGATACGCCCTTCAGTCTCACGGATTAGCCAACACACGCCGTAAGCGCCGCCAAGCCAGGTGGCAAAGGAGAGCCAGTAGCTTGCATAAGTGGTATCGTCGGTGCCGTTGACTGTTGCGCTGAAATAGCACCAGACAGAGAATATTACTGCCAGGATGGCCGATATCAATACCGGCGTTGAAATGCTCAGCTCTTTTTTACGGAGACAGTCGATGCCGAACGCCAAGATGCCTCCAAGGGCGATGATCATCTTGGTATTTACCTGCTCCGGAAGGAAATACAGTCCGACCGGGAACATGAAAAGACTGGCAATGATGCAGTTAATGACTATGATGACAGCTTTGCGGAGCATATGGTGCCGTTAACTATATTTCAGGCGGTAAAACATGCGGACTGCCCATGCATACAGGCGCACCGGCAGGAACCATCCCTTATCGGCCCATTTCTGAATCAGGATAGTGCGGGCGGGAAGCCAGGTGTTCTGTTTGATATAGGCATTAGACTCTGGATACCAGTCTTTCCAGAGTTGGATGTGCAGCGTGTCCCCGGCAAGGAGGAACGGCAGCTTCAAATTCAGCTTGAACAGCTCCAGAAATTCCGGATGCTGGATAGGGTGGGCATGCAAAAACGCAATTGCATCATCGGCGTTTGCCTTTATATCGTCGAAATGCCTCTTTGAGCGGGTCTTGGTAATGGCGTTTTCGTTTGCCCTGTTGTAATGGTACAAAGCTTCAGGAACGCGGGCGCACCGCCTGGACATACGCAGGATCTTCACCATCATCAGGTCTTCACCTCCCTTGCAGTGCTCTTCGGGAGAACAGATGCCGTTGTCCATGTACAGGCTGCGACGGACCAGTTTATTCCATACGTTGTATTTCATCTGTCCGGCGAGGAAACCCTTTTCCAGGGCTTCCATGGAACTCCCGTAATCCGGGGTGGGCATATAGCGTTCATTCCCGGCAAAGGAGAGAAAGAAATCGCAGTAAACGAAGTCGGCATCGTCGGCCTTGGCGGCGGCGGCCATTTTTTCCAGCATTGTTGGCTCCAGCCAGTCGTCAGAGTCGCAGTGGTAAATATACTCTCCGCTAGCCGCCCTCAGGCCGGTATTCCTGGCCGATGGAAGGCCTTTGTTCTCTTCGTGTGCCAAGAAGCGGACGTCGCGACTGTAAGCGGAAACGACATCCCGCACAATATCCATACTCCGGTCTCCGGAGGCGTCGTCCACGAACAGAAACTCCACATCCTGATAGGTCTGCTCCATAAGGGAACGGACGCAGCGCTGGATGTAGTTTTCTACCCTGTATACAGGTATGACAACGGATATTTTCATTCGGGCATCAGTATGGATTTTACTGCATCAAGACAGCCGTTATGCCGGGCCAGCATCAGAAGCAGTTCAGGGTCCCGGGATGTAAATTTCAGCGCAAACAGCTCCTCACAGGAGAGTAACTCATCAATGTCCCCTTTGTTCCAGATGTGAGCTTTGTGGTTAATCCATACTACTTTTCGCATACTTCCCACCCCGCCGTCGGCTCTGGTGTACAAGCGGTCCCGGAAGGGGGAATTCCAAAGTATGCTTTGCAGGAAAACCTCATCGCAGCAAAGCGTGTGGGCAAAGGTTTTTTTGATGAATTCCTTCTTTGAGAGGAGATAGGACAGGAATTCGTGCGTGATGCTTACAAAGTGCAGGCTCTTCTTGAGTTCAATAGGATATTTCCTCCTTACTCCCAGTAACTTCTGGATTCTTATGGCAAGGCCATGAAGGAAGTAATGCCAATAATGTGACAAGCTGTGGTTAGTGTCGCTCAGGCTTTTGACAAAGAAATGGTAGTAGCGGGTTTTGTAGTCCAGGTCCTGAAGGTAATCCGGTCCCTCATCATTTACAGTAACAAATTCACTGTGAGGATGTTCCTCGTCCATGAAGCGGTGGATGGAATCCTGCGGCCGTAACGGCAGATCTTGTCCCGACATCATGTGATAATAGGAATATGGGCCATGGTCATGGGCATATCCGAAGATGAGAAGTTCTGTGTCAATCTGCACGGGATTTCCCCATTCCACCGCCAGCCTTTGCGGAAGAAAAAAGACTTTGCTCCAACGTGTTTTCACCGACATGAAGGGAGCAATGTCAACCCTGCGGTCTATGTGAATGTAGATGTCGTTCTGCGGATGGTCCAGCATGGCCACCAGAACGCGCAGCATAAGCGGATCTGTGTGTGCTATTATGCAGTATGCGTGTCTGTGTTCCATCAGGCAAGTCCTTGACGTAGAAGCTCCAGGCTCCTTTCTTTCTCCCGTTCAAGAATTAAATTCACCTTCTCCCAGTCGATTGGCCTGAGAAAATCTATGGTATTGGCTTGGCCAGGCGAAATCATCCTGTCCTGCAACCCGAATGTTCCAAGCAGCGACTCAAAGCGGGCGTTGCCGCGTTTGCTGTTGCCCATTACCCAGAAGGGTTTGTTGAAAATAATGGAGAACACCGCTCCGTGGAAAGAATCAACCACAGTCATTTCTGCATCCATGAAGCCGCGCAACCACGATGAAACCGGAAGGAGTACACAGTCCTCAATGTGATTCTTCACAGTTTGCCGGGTGCATTTATCGGCATAGAACCTGGGCATAACGGTAAAAGGCTGCATGCCACTCAGTTTGGATACTTGCTGAACCAGCCGTCTTTTTTCTTCACACGGGTCAAGAATATAATATAACAAGGTTCCGACACTTTTCGGAGCATGCTCATCCGCTACCAGTTGCTCATAGTCCCTTCTATTCAGAAGCATTGTCGGGTCCAGTACTAAACTGGCATCAACGCCCAAATGCTCCCGGCATAAAGAAACTCCGCTATCTTCACGTACAGTTATCAAGTCAAAATGTTTAGACAGCTGTCCGCACTCCTGGGTCATTTGGGGTGAAAATTCCCAATCGGACGTGCCAAACGACGCGGCATAGGCAACGCGCCTCACATCTTTGCGCCTAACAAAATCAAGGAACATAGAAGTGAGAAACGCATTGTAGCCGGGACGCCAAACTTGGTCGCTGCCAACAACGTAGCCATCATAGCCAAACATGTTGTCAACGCTGAGGAAATCTTCCGGGCGTGCTACGTGCATGGGGCACACCCTGATGTGGCGCTGAACGAAAAGCCTTGTGTTCCGCGATATAACCGCCACTTCCTCTGCGGTGGGCTTATAGCGGGGAGCCTCAACTCCCTTACGGATATAACTCAGCAGCGTCTTTTTGGCCCTGGCCAGCATCGTTCGCAGCGGGCTGCACTCATCCATCCAATCTACCGTCTCCGCCTGATGCCCCATCCCATTCAGAACCTGCTGGAGGGCAAAGTTTTGGAGAAGCCCGCCATAGTTGTTGCGCAGGGGTTGTGTGAGAATTCCTATCTTCATCCTAAATGCCCACTTTACTTCTTACAGCCTCCAGCAGCCGCTGACGGGTATCGGAAACGAGACCTATAAACCAGACAGACACAGACACGGAGAGCAGCGATACTATGGCTACGGCTATGCTTGTCCAAATTGTGTTCACTCCCAACTTCATATATGAGAGCAACGGTACGGGCACGGCAACAAGCGTGACCTTGAAGCAAGTCCAGTAAACACTAAGCAGTTCCTTCCAACTATAGTCGCATATCCTGTTAAGCAATATGGGCTTGACAGCCAGACTCAAAACTGCAGCACCAACCAGGAAAGCCCACGACAAAGCCAGCGGAGAACACCCGCTTTTGAACAGCAGGTACACAATAGGGAAGCACAGGTAACCCACCAAGGGCGAAAAAATGGCATTTTCCTTAATCCTCCCCTTGGCATACAAGGCAGTGTAGAACGACAAATCAAATACCTGAATCAGGCTCTGAGCCAACACAATCTGCAGAAATGCCAGAGTAAATTCCGGGACCTCCACCAGCCACAGACGTAGCAGAGGGTCTGCGATGAAAAACAGCGGCAAGACTATCAAGAGCATTAAATAGTAGGCAAATTTTGTGGAGTCAAGCAGCAGGCTCTTTGATCCTGCCACGTCACCAGCTGCATACCGCTTGACAATCTGCGGGTTTGCAGCAGTACGGAAATTCTGCACAAAGTGAGTGGCTACGCTGTTCACCTGAAGAGATATCGAACGGGCTGTCACAACTGCCGGGGCAAAGAACTTGTTGAGCAGCAGCAGAATTCCCTGATTCGACAAGGCATAAGCTCCGTTTGAGAACAAGCTCCAGCCGGAAAAACTGAATATCTGCCCAAACAATTTCTTGTCGAAGTTCAGCCTGAACCCCGACTCCTCGAAGTTGCGCCCGTCGTAAAAAACATAAAAGCCAAACAGGCATAGCTGCACAACCAGAAGCAGCACAGCATACAGCACCAGTTTGTCAATGCCACCTATCGAGAGCAGATAGACGATACCAAGTTTGCTCACAGCTTCGGCTATCCCCGTATAGGCAAACACAGACATCCTCTCGTGTGCTATTACTTCTGCGCTGAAGGGCACCTGGATAAAAGTGATGAATGCAGTCAGGATGGATATCTGATAGACAATCAATGCCGCTGAGTAGCGCGAAGCGGGAATGACCATTTTTGTGTTTACGTACCACAGCCCTGCGGTTTCAGCTACAAGCACTATTGTCAGTCCAATCAGTAAATGTGAAACAAATGTAGTTGAAAAAGTCTTTTTCAGGATATCCTTGTCGTTCTGCCCAAGGGCAAACGTGATGAAACGTGAAGAACCTGCCGATAAAGAATTGTTTATGAATGCAAGGAAACCGACTACGCCTCCGACAGTCTGGTACAGACCATAGTCATCCACACCCAGCACCTGCAGAATCACCCTGCTGGTGTACAGTGTCACCACCATGATGATGAGCATCCTCAGATAGAGGAACAGCGTATTTTTAGCTATGGTCTTATTTCCCCCAGGGCTGTCCATAGGGCCGATATCAGAGGATTGAAAAGTCGCAGTTGTCGGGGTCGTACCTGAGACGGGAGTTGATATTGACAGCGTCTATGGCGGCCATATCATCCTGCGACAGGGAGAAGTCAAAGATGTTGAGGTTCTCTTTCTGGTGCTCTGGATTCAAAGAGCGCACAAGTGGAATCACCCCGTTTTGCACGTGCCACCGGAGTATTATCTGTACAAAAGTCTTGTTGTACTTCTTCTCAAGACGCTTAAGCACGGGCAGTCTCACCAATCTGTCGTCGTAACGGGCAATAGGCGTATATGCCTCAACCACAATACCTTGCTGCTTGTAGTAAGCAATCAGCGGCTTCTGGGTAAATAGCGGATGGATTTCGAACTGACCTACTTCCGGACGGTACTTGCACACCTTGAATATCTCTTCCAGATGATGCTGGTGGCAATTGGCAACGCCAAGATGCCTCACCAGTCCTTCGTCTTTCAGCTTCTCCATCTCCCGCCATGTGTCAAGGTACAGGTCCGTTACAGGCCAATGGAACTGGAGCAGGTCTACGCAGTCCAGCTGCATATTCTTCAGGAATCTCATAAACTCCTCCCGAACCCGGCTGTTAATCTGGGCCCGGTTGCTTACACGGGTAGTTATGAAGAGATCCTCACGCTTTACGCCGCTTTTACGAATAGCCTTTTGCAGCAGCTTTCCGTCGCCATAAGCGGAAGAATAGTCCACAAGCCTGTAGCCAAGTTTCAAGGCGTGAGCAACGGCATTGACATACTTATGCTCCAGCAAGGGTGCTCCTATGAAATGCACGTAAACCCGCTTCAGAAGATTGTTCACGCGCCCGCTATACCACGCCCCTCCAGGGCCGATACCGATGGAAGGAATATCCGTCATAGCCACTTCAAAACTGTTCCACCCCAGCTAAGGCCCACACCAAATCCAGCTATCATAACCGTCATCCCGGAGGAAACAGTACCGTTGTCCATGCAGTCTTTCAGTGCAATGGGAATAGTGGAAGAAACTGTATTGCCTACTTGTTCCATATTCAAGTAAAAGCGTTCCGGGGCAATGCTGCAAACCTTACGGACAGTTTCAAGCATCAACTTGTTTGCCTGATGGAAAACAAAATAATCAACGTCTTTCTCTTCCAGCCCGTTTTTTTGAAGAACCTGCTTTTCCAGTTCGGGGATTACCTTCAAGGTGAAATTAAATATGTCCCCGCCGTTCATATAAAGGAAATCATCCCTCATTTCGCTGCCGGACTCATCCTGGACCACCTTGCCGTTTTTTTCACGGTGACGGGCTCCGCCATCGCGCACGATCAGTTTATCATAACCGCTGCCGTCTGTTCCCAGAACGAACTCACCTATCTGGGCAAATCCGGTTTCTGAGACAAGACAGGCCGCAGCACCATCCCCGAAAATGGAACGGTTGCCTTTATCGGAAGGATGGAGATATTTGCTGTATGTTTCCGCTGTCAGTAAAAGCACATTATGAGCCATTGCGCCGGCTATCAAGCCTTTTGCCAGAGCAAGTCCATACACAAAGCCTGAGCAGCCAAGGTTGAAATCAAGCGCTCCCGCAGATTGCGGAATCCGCAAGCGGTCTTGAATGATACAGGCAGTGGTGGGAAGTAAATAGTCCGGGCTTTGTGTGCATAGAAGGACAAAGTCAACCGACTCCCGTTCGATGCCATATTCAGAAAACAGCGACTCTGCGGCTTTCACCGCCAAATCGCCGGCAGTCTCATCTTCAGAGGCAAGATGTCTGGAGGTTATCCCTACCTTTGAAGAGATTTTGTCTATGCTCCATTCCGGAAATATGCTTGACAGTTCAAAATTGTCAAGGAGTCTTTCCGGAAGGTAATAACTTATAGCCCTGATGAAGGCCATACTCTACTGCAGATGCTCGTAAAGGTCCTTAATTGTTTCGCAGCCGCGTATTTCCTTGATGGTGATGTCTTTACCCATTTGGGTTTTCACCATTGCGATAACGCCCAGATTAAGTAAGGAACTCCACTCATCCAGCTCCTGATAATAGGTGTCAGGACCAATTTCTGAAGGATCGGTATCTTCTAATAAGTCTGCAAAAATGGCAACAAATCCGTCAAGTGTCATATGGTATAAAATTTAAAACTTCAAAACAGCTCCACCCCAAGATAGTCCAACGCCAAATCCGGAAATCATCACGTTCATTCCCTGATGAATGGTTCCATCAGCGATACAATTTGCCAAACCGACAGGCACGGACGAGGATGTGGTATTTCCTGTTTCTTCCAGGTTAATATAAAACTTCTCCTTCGGTATGCCGCAAATCTTTCTCAGCATGGTAAGCATAAACTTGTTGGGCTGATGAAAGACATAGTAATCAATGAGATCCTGACTGATGCCATTGCTGGAGAGGACTTGGGTAATCATGGGAGGGACCCTTTCCATTGTGAAATTGAAGATGGCTTCTCCGTCCATATAGACATAGTCTCCGTCAGACCCATCCTTGGCTTTATTGCGGCTCCCTCCATTTCTTATTATAAGTTTGTCGTATCCACTTCCGTCTGTCCCAAGGACGAATTCCCCTATTTCCGCTATTCCTTCTTTGCCGATGAGTGTGGCCGCCGCAGCATCCCCGAACAGCATCCGGTTCTTATCTTTCGGAAGTAAGTTTTTACTTGAAGTATCGGATGTGAGAAATAGGACACTGTCAGAAACACCGGCCTCAATCAGACTGTTTGCAAGGGCAAGACCATATACAAAGCCGGAGCAACCGGAATCAATGGTTACGGCTCCTGCAGTGACAGGAATCCCCAATTGATCTTGAATAATGCAAGAGGATGACGGAATCTGATAGTCTGAACACTGCGTACAATACAGGACAAAACCAATATCCGTTGGATTAATTCCGTACTCTTTGAAAAGGTTTCTGGCAGCTTCTATTGCCATATCAGCAGCAGTTTGATGAGGTGCCGCCACGTGTCTTACGCGAATTCCAGCCTGCTTTGACAAAGAATCGATCTTGGGGTCATCTAGCTCTTGGCAGAGTTCCTCATTTGTTATGATCCGCTCTGGCAGATAGTAGGAGAGTGCTTTTATGAACGCCATAGTAATAGCTTATCTATATCCTCCTGTGATTTCAATATGATTGCCGGTCATCCACTGAGATGCATCAGAGAGCAAATAAACCACCAGATATGCAACATCTTCAGGATTCCCATAGCGTTTCAGCGGGTATTTCTCCATATCGGCCTTCAGCTCTTCTTCTCCCAATACGCTATTGTAAATCAAATCTGTCCATACCATAGCCGGATGAACCGTATTAACCCTGATTTGGCGTGGTGCAAGTTCCAACTGAAGACAATTGGCGTATGAAGTGATGGCTCCTTTGGACGCACTGTAAACAGCATTGGCAACAATGGCTTTTGTTACTGCAATGGACGAGATGAAAACGATGGAGCCCTTCTTGTTGATTTTCTTACAGCACTGCAGCTCTTTCTGCAGAAGAACCTGGGCGTTGAAATTGATGCCCATGACAGTCTGCAAGTCGCTCTCTTCTATCTGCTTGCACATTTTAGTGTGCCCAATTCCGGCGCAATGTACCACTCCGTCCAAGGCAGGTGTCAAGGATGCAATCCTGTGCCTGGCTTCCCCGTCAGTCAAGTCTCCGGAGATGGCCGAATGCCCACTTCCGCTTAATTGATTCATCGTCTCCTGCAGCCGTTCTTCATTCCGCCCGGTGATGATTACAGTGCCGCCCATTTGGGAACACGCAATGGCGATGCTTTTCCCTATCCCGGAAGAAGCTCCGGTGACTAAAATGGTTTTTCCCTCAAGGGAAAAGGGGTTATTGTAAACCATGATACGATATTAATATTTCCAGAGGACGTCTTCGTCTACAATCACTGCGGGATTACCGGAAACCATCGTATGAGCCGGCACATTTGATGTGACAAAAGCGTGTGCTCCAATAATGGCACCTGCTCCGATTTTTACTCCGGACATAATTGTACAACCTTCACAAAGCCAAGCTTTATCGCCGATTATAACAGGCTTAGATGTTTTGTAACCGGGACGGTTAATATAGTGATCCCCATTATTGTCGCGAATAGTAACACCCCTTCCAATCATTACGTCCTTGCCGATTTCTATATGATCGGCACAGACGATGGTCAGATTAATGTTGGCGCCTGTATTCCCTTTAAAATGCAGTGTCGCTCCTTCAAAGACTTCAACATCGGCCCCATACCCCAAAGACACAAAACCATCTGAAAGCAAAGATGCATTTTTTTCAACTAGAAGTCTGGTCTCCAATTTGGATTTTTTCAATTTTTTATTCCCTACGCAGAAAAGGCCTTTGATCTGGAGAGTGGCATCACGGGAAATATCAATAACGGAATGCTTCCTAATAAGCATATAATTGCCGGAAAGTATATCCTTTATCCTGGAATGGCAGAGCGTCTTTATGGTGGCAGTTGTAGAACCGAACAGCTCGGTAATCAGACGCATGACACGGCGAACAAACAGCAGGGCTTTCTTCTTTCTGCTGACAGGAAAGTCCTTGAAATACTCTTCAGAAAGGCTTGTGAAAGGCATTCTGTCAAGGTCTTTGAAAAACTGTTCCCTATCCACTTTGGGAGGGTCGAGTGGCTTGAGAAAAGCCGGGTTGCCGGCAACGGCGTTTTGGAACGATACGGGGACATACTTGATCCTTGATTTCACTCTTTCAAAATAGGCCAAGCCCTTTTGGGAGTTAATCATAACCATAGAGGTCCCTAAGTTTTTATCCATTTGGGGATTTACCTTCTCAATGCCCCAGAAGTCGGCCAAAGTGATATCCGCCATTCTTGGGAATCCCTTGAACTGGCATTCATAGCAGGACGGACGGCAAAAAGCGTTGGTGCTGAGATAGCCTTTGGTAAACTTGTTCTCCTGCTTGGTCTCATAAATATGCCTCCCATCGGCCAGAATCACCTTCTGGGTAAGGTTTCGCCAGCCATATTCCTTGGATTTTGATTTAACATACACAACGGGAGACCCGTATCGGTCTTCAAAGGATTGAAGGTATTTTTTAACGGCTTTTGGCGAGTTGATTCCGCGGCATACGAAGTCCACTACAATCAGGTTTTCATAGTCTTTTCCTAAAAAGGCCCTTAAGCCAGCCATCTGGCAAGGCGTGCCGCAGACCAGCACGTTTTCACCTTTCACAACTAAAGACTTTACTTGCCGATAAAACCCTTCAAGGTTACTCTGAAGGTACTTTGAACTGCGTAACTTAGGCAAATCCGTCTTATCATTGGAGATGAAATGACGGACTGAAAAATCGTCATTGTAGATGGCTCCTCCCACATATCCGCCAGAGCGGTACATGATTTCCGCCAAAGCGGAAAACAAGCCTCCTGATGTACTGTCGAAGATGACCTCCAGGTTATTATGCTCGGCGGCATAGCACACCGGTTCCTCAAGGTCATTCTTCTTCAGAGCCTTGATGTTGATTACCGGGCATACCTTATTGCACAGCCCGCAATCGACGCATATGTCAGGATTAACCTCCGGGTACCAGAATCCTTCAATATCAGTCTTGAAAGAGATGGCATTGTGGGGACAAATATCCCCACAGGCATTACAGCCGCAGCAATCTTTCTTTTCTTTGATGCTGATCATTGAATCCGGGTTACCATACCCTCACCTCAACACGGCGGTTGCGCTGGCGTCCTTCCTCGGTGTTGTTTGAGGCCACCGGACGGGAATAGCCATACCCGTCGATGCTTATCAGGGAAGCACGGGCGCCATTGTGCACCAGGAAGTTTTTCACGCTCTGGGCACGGCGCAGAGACAGATTCATGTTGAATTCCCTGCCGCCGACGCTGTCGGTGTGGCCTTCAACGATGATTCCGCTGTCGGGGTGATCCTTCATCCAATTCACAACGTCCATGAGTGTATCCCTGGCATCGGCACGGATAATGTCGCTGTTGCTGTCAAAGAGGGCTTCGGCGCTGATGGTGGTAATGACCGGATGGTCTGTGTCGTGATCACCGGTCAGGGACTTGGATGAAGAGGAATTGTCTGAATAAGGATTACGGTTGATCTTATCCACAACCACGGTGTCGCGGACAAGAGTAGGACGCACTTCGGGGACAACCACCGTTATGGGCTGGGGCTGTACGGTTATGGTGGTGGGCCTTCTATGCGGCTTGCCAAGATTGATGCTCAGGCCAAGAGTTGCGCTCAAAGAAACGGCGGGAAAACTCTTGGAATTCTCATAGATGCGGCTGCTGTAAGCTGTGGCCTTGATGTCGGGGACAATTGCTATCCTCTTGGTGATATAAAGGGGGAATGCGATACCTGCACCTCCGCCCAGGGCGCTGTTGTCTATCCTTGCCCAGCCAATGTGGAGGTAGGGGATAATGTTGCGATGGGCGCGGATGAGCATATCACCGTGGAGATACTCATATCTCTTATAGCCGAAGTCCGTGAATTTGTCGGAAATGGAAAGGCCCTGGAGACCTGCACGGAAACCTCCCCAGTTACTGAACCAGTAGCCGAAGTAGATGTCATCGGCAATACCGGCGCCATTGTGCGAAGTCTCGCGGTCTGTATTGCGCTGGCCGTCAAAGCCGAAATTCATTCCCAGTCCGGCTCCAACGAACCAACTGCTGTTGTCTTTGGGTTCTTCCTGGGCGCGTGCCGCTATTGAAAGCGATAAAAGGGCGGCAGCTATGAGTGCAATCTTTTTCATCTATTTTAAAACCTGTATAGTACTCCAAATGATATCAGTCCGCGAAGATCCAGCGGGAAACCGCCATAACCTTCGAAATCGCTGGCCTGTTCTTCTGCGCTTGGCATAAGGCCGTTGTATTTATCCGTATATGCTTCTCCGCAGAGATCTCCGAATATTCCAAAATGGTGGTTGAAATTATACTCCACAATTCCTCCGAAGCGGAAGCCGAATACCGTATTGGGGTCCGATACATCCTGCCAGGGGTGGTGGGAATCAGTCATATTGAAGGAATGTCCCAGACCCATACCGCCGTACAGTTTTATCCGTAGGGGAGTGAGTAGGTCGGAGAGGCCGTGAAGGTCCAGGATGGCATCCATAAAGACATTCACGCTGCTGAAGGAGTAGGGATAGAAGCCGTGGGCCGATGTGTTCCTGGTGTTGCAGGCGCTGGCATTCTTTGCGAAAGAGGCGCTGAGCCTGAGGCCGAAGATGTCATTTACGTCGTATCCTCCAACCAGACCGGCCTGGTAAGTGATAAGGCCCAAGGCCCTTCCGTTTTCCTTGTAGGAGAAATGGTTCTCATTGATGTTGAGCATAGGTCCTGCCTGCAGCCCCACATAAAAGCGGCCTTCGTGGCTGAACTTCACGGGCTGCGCGTAAGCAAGGACACAGGAAAGTAAGATGGCAATTGTTACGCCGAATAGTTTTTTCATTATGCTGTAATCTTTTATAATTCAAATACGGCTCCGCCGCTGGGACTGTCAATTGAGCGTCCCAGAACCGGTGCTTATGGAAATGCTTTCCATATAAGCCACAAAAATACAGCATCTTTGGAAAAAATGCAAGAAAACACCCTCAAAAACGCCAAATTAAATATGTCGGAAGGCTTTTTTTGATTATTTGGCCGATTGAACCGGCAAAAACCGCGAAAAAATGTTATCTTTGTAAATTATAATATGAGGCGGCATTATTTAATATCATTTTCACTTTCTCAGGACATTCTGCTGTCACTGATTGCATCCCTTGTTTGCATACTTGTGATAAGATGGATATCGGATCCAATTCCAGGATTTACCGTGCTGGTGCTCAAGTGGTTGGCAGCAGCGTTAGTGGGCACCGTTCCCGGAGTCCTTATTTCCAGATGCAGCCGGGATGTGAAAAAATATGCAACGGTAAGGTCTATTGCCAGGGTAATGGTTGCCATACTCATAAAGGAAACAATCCTTGTGGTTGCACTTTTAGTGGGGCTGGTGGTTCTTCCACAGATGCTTCAATACGTGCTGATTATTCTCCTGGACTTTATTCTCACCTTAGGAGCCCTGTCGTATATCAGGGTGGCGTCAAGGCTGCTTTCCGGTCACGGCCCCAACCCCTCGCAGATGGCGTCGCGCAAAACTGCGCTTGTGGCCGGAACGGACGATGCTTCGCTGAATCTGGCCTCGGAGCTGGAAAAGGAGGGCTATGACGTTATCGGCCTGCTTACAAGGAAACCTGAGATGAACGGCCGCGTGATAATGGATTATGTGGTGTATGCCTGCAGGACAGATGAGGATCTTGAGAATCTTCAGTGGCGTTTTGGCGGCGTTGACGGAGTTTTCTTTCCGCGTACAATAATGGAGAATGATTCCACCAGGGATCATGGTGATAAGAATGAAGAGCGTGACACCGTTCAGCAGCGGGACGGAATGTCACTTTTGGGCCATATGGTCAAGCGCAGCTTCGATATAGGCCTGTCAAGTCTTTTGCTGCTTGTTTTCTCCCCGGTAATAGCAGTTTGCGCCTATTTCATCAAAAGGGAAGACGGCGGCCCGGTGCTGTTTGTGCAGGAACGTATCGGCCGTGGCGGCAAGCCGTTCAATATCTATAAGTTCCGTTCCATGCGCACGGACGCCGAGGCTTCGGGTACTCCTGCACTTTATTCCGGAGAGGAGGATCCCCGCCTCACGCGGGTTGGAAGTTTTCTGAGAGCGCATCATCTTGACGAACTTCCCCAGCTTTGGAATGTCCTGAAGGGGGATATGTCGTTCATAGGATACAGGCCGGAGAGGCAGTTTTATATCAACCAGATAAAACACTATAATCCCAGGTACGACTACCTGTTCCAGATTCGCCCCGGTGTTACCAGTTACGCCACATTGTACAACGGCTACACGGACACTATGGACAAAATGCTCACTAGGCTGGACCTGGATTTGTACTATCTTAGGAACCATACCGTCTGGTTTGACATTAAGGTACTTGGGCTCACTTTCCTGAGCATCGTGACTGGCAAGAAGTTTTAACGGGAGCCAATGGCGGAACAGAAAGCATATTGGTTTGTGGCAAAGACGCATCACGGAGCGGAGCTGGGAGTAAGGAACCGGCTCACACAGCTTGGCGTGGAGAACTTTGTCCCAACCAGGGAGAGACGTTCCACCCGCGGCAACAGAGTGGTGGAAGAACCTCTTCTCACCAGCTTCGTGTTTCTGCGCGCTACTAAACTTGAAGCACTGAATCTTGTCCACTCATACGGAGTAAAAGCTGTTCTTGTGAACGACTGCGCTACGCATCAGCTAATGTATGTGGCCGATAAATGCATGGAAGATTTCCGCCGTGTACTGGAAGCGTCCATTGAAGAAGGCGGTCTCATGGATAAGCCACTTTCTGTAGGAGAGAAGGTGCGTGTAACCAAGGGCGTACTCAAAGGCGTGGAAGGATACGTCCTAGAACTGCAAGGTAGAATCTACGTTGTGGTGGGGCTTCTGAATTGCCTCTTTGCCCGGGCAAGAGTCCCCCGGGCCTGGTTGGAGAAAATCTAGCACTGTTTCAAAATCTAAATAATAACTAAGCCCTTGAGTTAGCCAAATGGCGCTCAATTCTTGCTCTCATTTCAGGTTCTAGAGTGCCTAGAAAGGCCATTCCCTTTTGAGTGAGAAGATATTTCTGTCTGGGGTGACGTGGAGACTTTGGATACAATAACGAAAGCAGTCCGCAATCCAATGCGGGGGTTAGATATAGCTTAAGGAAATTGTCCCGTCCTTTCAGATTGAGGCGCTCCATGATATCTTTAACAGATAGGAAATCATCTCCCACAGCTACTATAAGGAATAGAATATTGGGATTATCCAGGTAATTATCTTCCTGAGAGGTCTTAATGCTGTCATTTTTGACAGGTTCCTCGCTGATTTCTACAAAATCGGGCAGAAAATCAGGGGAAATAGCTGCTTCTGACAGCTTTGTTTCAATTGCACTATCAAGTATACTTAATTTTTTCTCAACCTTATCTTTGCTTTTGCTTCGCTCTTTCTTTATCTCTACTTGTCCTGTACTTGTATTATTGTTGGACTTTGTTTGTTTGCTCCATTCAGCCGCTGGACGGACGTGAACGAATCTGTTCCTAAGATCCCATTGTTCAGAGAGCAGCAGGTTCCTGAAAAAGCGCTCCAAATATATGGGTTCATAGCCTATATTCTTCTCAATATTCCTATAATTTGCCCTTACAAGTGCGTTGTGGAAGTACCACGAATCATTTTCAAAAGTATTAATTTTGTAACTAATACCTAAATGACGTAGGTATAGAAGGGTGAAAACAGCCGTGAATCTAGTATTTCCTTGTTCAAACGGACATATATGCCAGAGCTTTGCTATGAAAGCCGCAAGGTGTGATATTAGCGTATCTGTTGACGAAGAATTGTATCTATATGCTCTCTCCTCTTCAAGACATTGTTCCAGAGCATCCGGCAGTGATTCCGGGTTAGTGAAGCTGACTATATCACCGCCAAGTACCCATTCTCTTTTTGAAACATCTATTTCCCTTTGCTCTCCGGCGTTTTCAAATACTCCGTGAAAAATGTTTCTATGTAGTGTTACAAGCCCAACTGCGCTAAAATCAAATGTTTCTGAGAGTAAAATCCTTACTGTGTTTATTGCTACTTTATCGGCCTCCTCCTTTTCAGGATCTCCAATATCGTTTGCATTCCTTTCAAAATAGTAACTTGTTACCTGCTCCTCTACTTCATTGAGGTCTATCTTGCCACTTATGTTCTTCTTGGAGAGCTGCCAAAGATATTCCGATGTCCTTAATCCATCGGCGGCTTGTATTCCTATGGCCGTCTGCCAGGCTATTTCTATTCTATTTACGGTTCTACTCATTTTCCCGGTGGTTTTCTTTTACGAAGATAATAATATTTTTCAGTAAATTTGCATATTATGAATTTAAGAGAACTCGTTTTAGCCTTTGTTGCGGTGCTGGCTGTGGCCTGTGGGACAAAGAAAGTGCAGGCTCCGGTGATCCAGACCCGTGCATTTCCTGCCGCTGAAGTGCCCATGATGATAACCGATCCCGCAGAGCGCATTGCGTGGCTGGGAGCGCATTTCTGGGACCGCTATACCGCTACAGACCACCTTTATTACTCCGATTCAGTAACCGTTAACGGTGTTACCCTTGATGACCTTGAAAAGCAGGTGGGCATCTTCGCCACCTTGCTCCAGCAGGGGGCTCCGGAGGACGGCGAAAAAGCAATGACGGCGCTCTACACCCGTATGGAGGCTTTCCAGAAGTCTTTTGAAGGATCAAATCTTCTACCGCAACTCACTGGACTTATCTCCCGATATTTCTATGATCCCAACTCGCCTCTACGCAGCGAGGAACTGTACCTGCCTTTTGCAAAGGCCATGGCCAATTGCCCTCTCATCGAGTCCCTGGACCGTCAGCGCTATGCCCGCGAGGCCAGGCTCTGCGCCTTGAACAGTCCCGGAACGCGCGCGGCGGACTTCCGCTTCATTGACACGGCAGGCCGCTCCCGCACGCTGTACGGGATCAAGGCCGATCTTCTTCTGCTTGTTTTCGGAAACCCGGACTGCCACGCCTGCAAGGAGCTGCAGACTGCCCTGGAGGCCTCTGAGGAGCTGTCTGCGGCCATCGCCTCCGGGGAGCTCAAGGTGGTGGATATCTATATAGATGAGGACATCGACGCCTGGAAGGAGCACATTCCCCAGTATCCCGCCTCCTGGATTAACGGCTATGACCCGGACTTCGTGATCCGCACGGACCTTGTGTACGACGTCCGTGCCGTACCCTCGCTGTATCTTTTATCGGCCGATAAAACCGTCCTCCTCAAGGACGCCACCCCGGAGCAGTTCTTTGCCGCCATGGGGATGTAGGGGAGCGGCCAGAGGTTAAATATCCCTGACGCAGCGGGGCTTTGAAAATTCTGCGGTACTATTTGCCATCAACAGATGTTTGGTACTCATACCCCAGCCCCATCGGTTAGGCATTTTCTTGTTACCCTCGGCACCGAATGACCAGTGTGTTCGGCATGGTGAACCGTTGGTGTCAGCTCCCGTTCCCATATAGGCGTTATCTCCGGTAGTCATAGCGGACAATGCAGTCCATATCATAGAGATCTCGCGGACGTTAGGAAGACGATAACCCTCCGGGCAGATGTTAAAGTTGCTGTCCAGATTGGGGAAACTGTCGTCGAGGTACTGATTCAGTTTTTGAGCCTGTTTCAAGTTATAGGTTTTGTTGTTGAAGCTATATGAAGTGTAATTATTAAGATTGACTAAATTAATGTCAGGTGCGGTCTCGAACTTGCTGGACAGACAGGCCATTTTGCTGTGTTCATCATGGCCTATGAGCTGATGGTCTACGGGCTCTCGAATGGAGGACTTATTGATATGGGAACAATCAAACTCATAGAATGTCCTGTTGTCATATGCTCCGGTATACGGGCTGGTTACTGTGCCGTCAGTGTTAAGATGTTTCCTGATAGGGGTAAAGAAAGCATTAGGCTCCACGGTAGGATCTTCTGCTAAAGTGATGTCTTTTCTCTGCCCACCATCCAGATAATAACCAAGATTACGGACGCAACGGGTGCTGAACACTGTGGTTTGTTCCGCGTTATCCCAGAAATCCATATGACTGCCGTTAACGCCTTCTTCGGCCCATACGATTCGGGGATACTGATTGCTATTCTTATAAGCATCCCCAGGATATCGGTTGCTGGCAATGATGTGTTGGCGCCATATATTTTTGTTTGAATTGGCCTGGTCTGAAGCACTTCGCTGGTAAAGACGAGCGTCCCCCTCAATACCATAAGATCCCAGGAATACTCCGATCAGCTGCATATCTGAAGCCATATACCACCTGATTTCATCGGTGTCAATAATTCCGTCTCCATCGTTATCCCGGTTACGTGAGAGGCAACTATACCTGAGGTAATTGTAATCTTTTGCGGGGTCTCCGGTTTCTTTGATATCCCAAAGGTGAGCCGTTTCGTTGGTTCCTTCCAGTTCAAGGAATTTATCCCATCTCTGACCAATCATGTTATCTGTGCCGTCTGGATTCAGTATTCCCCATAGTTTAAGGGAATTAAGCCTGCCATTAGTTGCGCTGGTATTTCCGCAGTCTTCCATATCTTTGGTTTTCCAGTAGACAGACTGGCCGGTTTCCTGGTCATCATCTGTAAATTCCATGCCCCAGGCCGATTGCAGACCGGCTACTTCATGAACAGCATAGATACTCTGGATTGAACGCTGCTGTATAGTGAAAGACGAACCGATCAGCGAACTCTCTCTGTCTGCAGAAGTAGCGGATGAGGCCAGGATATGCATGCGCCGCATCGGATGGTTCACAATTTCTTTCCAAAGAGTCGGGTCATATTGGCCGGTAATAGGATTCTTTGTGTAGTAGTACTCGTCTATGAAGGCTGTTACGGAGATTTTCGGACCATCGGAGCCATTGTCATTATCAAAATCATTTCTGGGTACCCATGTTGGATCATAAGAGGGATCATCAGGATCGGCCTTTCTCTGGTCAATGTCGTACTGCTCTTTCTGGCCCTTCAGGTAATCAACCAGCTCGTTCACGTACATGGTCCTTCTCTTGTCTCCAGGGGGGATTGCATTTCCGTCAATATCTCTGAAATCGTAGTCGTGCGGCTTATAAATAGTTCGCTTGTCAGAATAGTAACTGCCGTTAGAGTCCTTTTTGTTCACAAAGAATTCAACCCATTTGTAGTCTATCTGCGATAAGATAGCAGTTCCCGCAGCCACATCGTTGCCTCCCACTCCGTCAGGATTGAAAGGGGTTTCTACGTACCAGCTGATGTTCTCAGGGTCCATATAGTTGGCGTGGAAGGAGATAACCTGAGTGCTGTAGTGACAATCGCTGTCGAAGACCTCTTCAAGAGCAACGACTACGCGGCCAGTCGCGCCAGGTTCGGGTTCCGTCAGCGCACCGGTACTGAATGCCTCTACTTCGGCCTTAATGTCTTCGGCTCCGCCTATATAGATATTGTAAACGTAGTTATAGTTTCGATTTGTATTGAAATCAGCAACATCAGATGTAAAATTACCCAAATGTATTTCATAACGGACATTTGCATCCAAGGTTGCATTATCATTCCCCGAGGCAGATATGCCCATAACTATTTTGCCTGTCAGCACAACGTAGGCAGACAGGGGGTCAGTGTAAACGTAATCGCCGTTATCGAAGAAGGTACCAGTGGTATAGGATGCGGGTTTCTCCCTTCTTTCACGGTCGGCGTATGTGGATATTCCGGAAGCAGGAGCATGACGATTCTCCATCATATAGAAGGAAAAACTATGAATGGAGACAGGTGTTTTTCCGTCGTTATAGAAGTCGGTCGTATTATTGGGAGTAAGAGTTTCTGTCTCAAAGCCAAGTTCTTCAGTCGAGAATAGCTCTGCTGGAGTATCGGCCGCATCTACCGCTCTGGGAAGCAGATATGAGCAAGTGGGAACATTTACAACCTGCCATGTATACGGGACAAAGTCACGAAGAAGGGAATTATTTTTTGTGTCAGGGTCTGACTGGTCAGGATTTCTCGCGACCCTTACGTTGAATGTGACCTTGGCATAAAGACGTTTGAGAATGAGAGATTTTTTGCTGATGTCGTTGGCGTCTTCCGCGTTGCCCTGGATATTGACCCCATCAACCTGCCCGGTCATAAGGAAGAAGCCTGAGTTGGCGGCAATTTCACTACGTACCTGAGTGGCAACGACATCCTGAAGCTCGCCGAAGGTCTGAATTGTAGAGAGCAAACCGGCCGATACATCCAAATCGTTCGGGTTCATGTTGGCCACCGCTACAATGGTGCAGCCTGCTTTGGAGGCCGTTTTTATGTGGAGAGTACCATTAGTTGCAGGACTGTCCTTGGTACTCATATTTGTGACAGTCCAGTAATTTGATTCTGAAGTAGCGTTCAGGTTGTTACCGTCGAAATAATGGCCGTAAATCTTCTTGCTGTCCGAAGCATTGCCTTCAAAAATCAACAGGTAGATATTGAATACATTGCTTTCACGGACAATGCCAAGTTCGGCTTTGGTGTCGACATCTACTGTGGCGCCTTTAGGAGAGCCGAACGAGATTACACAATCTACAACCTCTCCATCCGAACCCGATCCTGTGTTCTGACATTCTTCCCTTACGCAGCTCCCGGAAATCAGGACTGCGCAAAGCAAAAACAATAGTTTGAACAGACGTTTTCTCATTGCGTAATCAATTGAAAGTATGTGTCGAAGTTGTGGCAGTACTCCAAGTAGAGTTGTCCACTACGAAATCCAGTTCTCCGGTCTGATCTGAATAGTAGACATTCAGTACAACGTTGATTTCTTCGTTTCTTGCCATATATGTAAGGGGCACTTCCTTATTATTCTCTTTAAGTATGCGCTTCATCTTGCCCCCGGACATATACTTACCGAAGAGGGCAAATTGACGGTCTCCATTGGCCTGATTATTCGCAAATAGCTTAAGATTTGTCTTATTATCTGGTTTCGTCTCTGACCAAATGGCGTCGCACTGAATATATTGGTTAGTGTTCTTTTTGAATCTAACAAGATAGTTTGTCATATCCTCGGGATTCTTCCACGAGTTATTCTTCTTGTAAGAAACGCCTTTCTCAATCTCAAATCCGGAGAATTCTGTCAAGCACTTTCCGTTATCATTGCTGTTATTCTTCTGCAAGGCAAGTCCGGTGATAGAATATGTTCCATTGGACTTTGTCAGGGTGTGGAAATACCTGCTTCTTGCGCCGGTATAGTTAAAATGAGTAGCTTGCGATCCATCAGAAGCGTTAAGTCCATCCCATCCGGAATAACCATTTGCATTAGTATATGAATAATAAGTCGAGTAATCGTAATCACTATCCTCATTCCAGATGGCAAGGGCGCGGCTGTAAAACAGATTGTAATTAGCATATCCAGCACTCTCCCATACCATATTGTTGTCTGAGCTTATATTGCACAATATACGACCCGAGCGTGCGCTTGTTTGTGGATTGGTTACCAGAACATCCACCTGTTCACCTTCGTCCATACTGCTTAGAGTCTCATAGTCTATGGGGCCGAACGGACGGTCTCCAAGGCTTAATACCAGATTAGCCAATGACTCGGATGTTCGATCCAACTCTAGTGTCGCAAAAATCTTGTATACGCCCGAATATGCATTCTCATACATTAAGCGCTGATAGATGACCTCTTCAGCCTCAGGGGCGACTGAATTATCATCACCAACTGAGGTGTCAAAGCTTGGCATTGCACGATAAGAAACATCTGCGGGTACTGAAGGAACACCAGATTCATCAAAATGATCAAGAAGATATGACTTATCAGGATTAAATCTTCCGAAACGGAGATCATTAACAGATACGGGGAACTGTGTGTGGTTACGAACCGTGACCTTGAAGCGGACAACAGGCCGTAGAAGATTTAGAGTCTCGGAAACTCTTGTGAGACCGACCGGAATCTCTTTGTGCCCGGTAAGAAGCATAGAAGTGGAGGGATCCGAAGGAACATCCGTACCCGTAAGAGTAGCAAGTTCGCGGTCGACAAAACTGGAGAATGAGGCTCCAATTGCAAGTCCCTGCTCCTGGGAAGAAATCGAGCCGCTCTGCCAGGCTGTTGCGTCTATATTGGCGTAAGCGTAGACGTGATAGGTTCCAGGAAGAAGACTGCCAAAGGAAATGACGTCATCTGTGACAGGAGATACTTCATCCTTATATTCCTTTGCGACGACTTTACCACCGTTGTTGGCCAGGACGACCAGGACATTATTGAACTTAAGCCCTTCTTCCAAATCTGTGGCTTTAGTCTGGAAAGTGATGGCTTTTTCTGAGTTAAGCCTTAGCTCAATGCTTCCGCTACCAAGTGCGGCACCGACCGGCTCCACCTCTTTGTGGCAGGACCAGGCGGTAAGGACACCGAGCAGAAGTATTATGGACAAGACCTTTCTCATCTTTATTCAAAATTGAAGTCGTCAGTCGTTACTTGAATCTCATCCCAGGGGATAGCCTGAATTGTGAGATCAAGACCACTCTGGTTGAGGGTAATGAAGTAGTTGTAGACCTGGTTCGGCGCCCAGGCAATTCCTGACTCGCTTATCTGGTCGGTAGCTCCATAGAAGTTGAGTACAGTCTCTACCGGGGCTCCACCGTTATAGGAAACCGAGAAGCGGACAGCGGCATCTGTTGAGAGCGGCTGAGGAACCATGTAGTACCAGCCCATAGGGGTGTATCCGTCAGGGTCTTCAGCATCTGAAGGATGAGTGATGGGCTTACGGTCTTCAATTTGGTCTGCTTCCCAGTCAAACAGCGTAGTATATGAGTTGCTGATAGACCAGTTGGCCGATGTAATTGTGGGAGATCCTGTTACCCTTGTTGCCATCGAAAACTCTCCTACACCGATGATGTTTTCCAGCTGGAATGATGTCAGCGTATACTGATCGCTGTCAGACGAAGATGACTTGCCAAACAGGAAGCGGACAGCTGAAGTGGTGTGCTTGAACGTAAGATTGACGGGATCTTTGCTTACGGCAGCATCCTGGTGGGTTCTAGCAACCATCATGTCGGTATTATCACCGGCAGAGTAGCTGACTTTCAGAGTATAAGTATTGTCAATCGACACTTTGTCTGAACTGTACGGGAACACCCCGGAGAAATAGTAGTCTCCGTTGTCTTTCCAATATGCGACCGGCGAATAGGTCCATGCGCTGCTGAGCGGGTTCGACGGAGTGGACGGATTGGGTACTGCATCACAATGCAGAGCAAGATTGGAAAACACCTGCTCCGGCACATCATTATACTCCCTGGTAGCAAAGATACTTACCTCGTTGCCGACAGTAAGAAGAACAGTGGGATCGTCCGGCTTGATGGCCTTGGTAATAGTTGATACACCCGCTGAGAAACTGATTGGTTTGGGACCATTCGGCACATCTATGCATGAGTCTTTTCCGCAACTGATAATCAGCGCGGGAGCGAAAGCGAGCAATATTATGTACCTGAATTTCATCTTAACTGGAAAGGTGATAGTTGTGATCAGCTCCCCAATCATCCCAACTTACCGTGAACTGAATAGGTCTGTCGGGGGAAATCTGGAGTGTTACCGTGTAGTGAGTATTCTTGGCCCAGGCCGATCCTACTGAATAAAAGACATCTCTAAGGTAAACATTGCGAGATGTAGTATAACTCAGGACTGCGGAACTGGGGTCCAAAGGATCTTCATGATACGAGACCTCGAATTCTACATGTAGCCAGCAGGCATCGTTGGTGAGATCCTGAGGAAGCGGCATCACTCCGGCAAGAGGCGTTGCGGTTCCATGGGTGAGGACAACATCATCACTGTCGTCGTCGGGATCATCATCCCAGACAGGAAGATCCTGCCTTGACCCACTGTAATTGTACCAACTCCAATCCGAACTCTTCAATACTCCGGTTGCATAGATACCCTTGAAGCTGACTTTCTTCATGGTAACTCCGTATAGTCCATCCTCGTCTATCTTTTCCGCTTTGAGTTCAACAAGCGATAACGCGTGGTTAAAATCAAATGCCACTTCTCCTGAATTGGAAGCGTATGTCTGGTCTGCCTCTATATCGGAATAAAGAAGATCCGTCTGTCCGTCTGCGGTGAACCTAATGTCGGGAAGCCCGACGGAGTTGCTTGTATAGGGAGTGGATGTCCCGGAAACAAGCAAGTTGGCATTTGCGTCATATGGGCTATATGCCCAGAACGTGAGCGTGTTCACTGCTGCATTGGGCCAGTATCTGGTGGGAGCGTAAGTATACGCGCCGCTACTGTGATGGACTTCCTGGTTGAACATAAAGTCAGGCTTCCATTTCTTGGAATTCAGTTGCGACCAGTTTCCTCCGCTTTGTTTGAAAGCAAATACTCCGAAACTACTGTCGTCGTAGTACTCGGCCTTGGTTTGTTGTGCATCATAGAGCAATAAGGCGGACCCGGCGTTGAAGCTGATGGGAACGCCAGAATCTTGCGCCATATCCGACGCCGGGTTGTCCAGCCTGAGGCTGCACCCTGCCAGAAGCAGGGTGCAGCCCGCGGCTGTCGCCATTATGCGTATGATGCGGTTAAGCATTATTACTGAAGAAGGTAGTTGTAGCCGTTGTTAGGTGTCACCCAGTCGGTGATGCTGGCCGTGAACACGATGGCGTTGGCGTTGATGGTGATGTAGAAGGTGTAGTGCTTGCCTGCTTCCCATCCACTGATGAGGATGTCGTTGTTGCCTTTATCGTCTGTTTTATCAAAAAGCTTGAGGTTGAAGGAAGCAGTGTTCTGGATGGTGTCGCCGCCAGAGGTGATTTCGTATTCGATGGTGACGGTCTGGATGTTCTCATCGGTGCGGAAAGTCTGAGGCATAGCTACCAGGTTGTTGATCAGGAAGTCGGAGCCGTCTGTGCCGATGTTATTCGGCAGCGTGGCAACAGAGGTGACACCGCTGGTGTTGCTGTAGGTGCCGGCGTGCGCGGTAGCGTTCCAAGTGACGACAGGATGAGTATTGGTGTAGGCGTCATTCACGCTGAAAGTACCGACGTTGTCGATATTGCTGATCTGGAAGCTGGTGATGGCAACGGTAGCCGCAGCTATCTCGGCGTGCTTTTTGACCTTGAAGTCCACCAGGGATGCAATATGGTTGAATACCAGGGGTACGGGGGTTGTTGCGAATGCTGCAGGAGAACCGGTCTTAGTTACTTCCTTTTTGTCGGCTACGAGGACATCGTTGTCGTTGCCGGCGAAGGTGATGGAGCTACTGGTGAACTCTCCCGACTGAGCGTTGGCCGAAGCGATCTTGCCGGCAGGGGAAACGGCATAGAACGTATAACTGGTGGCGTTGGGGTCCCAGAAGCGGAGGTTGGAATAAGTCCAGTCCGTGCCGTCGAAAGAAACGTCATCGCCATTGAATACAGTTGTATTCGCTGCACTGATGGTCTTGAAACCGTAAACATCGAAATCATCTCCGTCTACGAATGTGCTGGAGCCCTGGGTGCGGGCCTTTGTCATGGTTTCTGCCCAAGTTCCAAACCCGATGGCCTGTCCCTGGGAAGTGCTTTTGTCAAAGCTCTTTGCGCAGGCAACCAGCGCTGTGGCTGCGACTGCAAGGATCAAAATTTTTTTCATACGCATGAAAATTAAAAAGGTTAATGTATAAAGTTAAAAATTAGTTGATTATCGTTGTACTTCCTGTCTCTTCATCCCAAGTTCCAATAAGTGCGTTGAATCCGCCTCCTCCTCCGCTGCTCTCATCCGGCGGGAAATCGTCCACATCAATCTCCAGCGTGATTACACCGCCAAGGGGCAGTGCGCGCACCTGATCCGTTATATCCATTCGGATATTGCGCCAGCTGCCATTCACATAACTAACGTTCAGCACAAAAAAGTGTTTCCCGTCTGGAGCGGAGGCAACGGAAGCGTCGTCGTAGGGGTTGCATCCGGGGATACCGAATGTGAACACCTTGGCTCCCAGCATATCCTGCTCCTTGTCCAGATATACGTCCATAGGAACGCTAACGGTGCTTGTCCAGGTCATTCTGGAGGGGAGGTCCACTCCTTCAGCCATACCTGTGATTGCCCCGCCGCCTGAACTACCTATAACCCTGCCTTCATTGTTAAGCAACTTAACCTGAATGAGATAAATGTATGTTGAGGGCGAAAGTTCTCCTTCAATCTTAAGAATGTATCGGCCATTCTCATAAACATAGTCTTCCGGATTCTCCGTTATGTGGCGGTTTACGTCGTAAAGGGAGAACAGGCTTTCCGGTTCAAGGGAAACGGGCTCTTCCTCAGGGTCATCGGCCTTTGTGGCGCCTGCCGCTTTCTGCATAATGGTATATACGGGGGCCGATGTTTTCAGGCCTTTGGATATCTGACGCGTATAACACTGGATGGGCTCCAGGTCTCCGTCGGACTTAAATAGGAGGGCCTCTGAGTCATTGTTGTGGAACAGGAGGTTGTGCGTACCTACAAAGACCTCCATGCTGGCTTCGCTACCTACGAAATTGTGTGTGGCGTGAGCAACGGGCATGCCATCGGAATCCTGTGTATATATGTGCAGACGCATGCTGGCGGGGTCTTTATAGCCCAGGGGACCCAGGGCAGAGACGTTCCAGCCAAACTGCCACTGGGCGCTCCAGTTCACCTGCCACATGACATCCAGATTCACCTTGGTTTCAACTATGACCTTGGTGGCTACGGCTTTACGAAGATGCAGCGGCGGCTCAATGCGGCAGCCTGCCACAAGAACAGCGGCAAGCATGAACACCAATATGAGCCCCTTCCTCCTCATTTGCGTCTGTTAAAGAGGTCAAGGCCGATAGAAATGTACGCCCTGGTGGGCCCGAACCACTGGAAGCCCTTCTGGCGGGGGCTGAACTGGGCCGGATCCCCGGTGTAGTCAAAGTAATACCACCCGGTTGCGTCGTCTCCCCACACGTAAGGGTCATTCCTGGAGTAGAAGTAGCCCACGTCCAGGCCCATATCTATGAAGAAGCGTCCGAAATTGATCTTGTACCCGGCTCCAAGGTTGGCGCCAAGGAGCTCTCCTTCCCAGCCGTGGGCATCCCAGCCGAGGCCATACATGGCGGCATTCAGCGCACCCTGCAGGTACAGGCCCTTGAAGCCGTTCTCCCCGCTCTTGAAGTACCGGCGGGTATGGAGGGTGATATTGTGGATCTGGTTGAACTTGTGGGTGTCGTAGTGCAGCCAGTGGGACCAGTCTACGTCGGCCCCGAAAGTCCAGTGACCGCGGGCTGGGTAGTACTCAAGGCTGAAACTTGGCACGGACGTAAATCCGTAATTGGGGATATACGTGGCGTCAAACAGGAGGTTTGTACTGATGCCGATAACAGGGGAGAACCGGCGTTTTGCGGCGCTCTCCGGGGCGGGGGACACCAGTTCTGGACTGGGAATAAAGACCTCTGAAGGTGCTACGGCCGTTGTATCAGGCTGTGCGGCGGGCTCTTCAGTGACGGTTGCGGGTTCTTCAGGGGCTATTGCGGGCTCCCCTTTGACCTCTTCCTCCGGCTCTTCCAGGCTGTACGGAACGGCATCGTGGTAGTAGATCTTGATGTCCAGGCAGCGGAGGTACACATAGTGGTTGAGGAGGAGCCAGTGGTACACGTCACCTTCCTCACGGGTTTCTCCAAGATAGAAGTGCATCATGCGCCATTTCTTGGTGTCGCGGGGGACGGAATCGTCGTCCAGAAGGGCCAGGGTGCGTTTCTTTGCCGTGGCCGATATTACTGTATCGGCCTCCACACGGGCCCTTAACTGCTCCCAGGCCTCACCGCCGGGAAGGACGGTGATGGGGATATCGGCCCCCATAAGGCCCATCTTTTCCTTGACGGCCCTGTCAAACTCCATTGCACGGCGGCGGCTCAGGTCCATATTGTGCCCGTAGGCACCTTCTGGGGAGGCATAGGCCTTCACTATTACGGAGTCTACGCGCTCAGTGCCGATATCCTTCATGAGGTTATAAACCTTGTCTGCCGCCTGGGAATTTGAGCGGTAATTGTCCTCATAATTACTCTTGTCCCAGCGGAAGTACACCTGGCTCTCGTGCACGTTCTCGTGCACGCGCGATGAGGTTTCCGGCCTTTCAGGGCCGGAGAAGAGGATCATCGATATGATGCCCACAATGAGCATTGGAGCCGTTAGATATATAACTTGTTATAAATAGATGACAAATATAAGAAAATGTTGCAAACTATAAAACTATAATAATATGCGCGAATTATTTTACATTTTGAAAGCAATTTTAAGTAAAAATCGACAAAAACCGCGGTGTGGGCCGTATAATAGGGGAAATAGTGAAAGAAAAAGATTGGAAAACTGGCAGAATTTTTCATTTGTTTATTTGTCGTTTCCTTTTGATTATTTGTCAAAAATATTTTTTAAAACGTCAATTGTTGCTAACTTCGTTCTATGTTTAAGTCTAAACTCATCATAATAAGCTTGGCCTTTTTATCGGCATCCTGTTCACATCCTGCCGTGTTTCACGGGTCTACGGATGTGAAAAAAGATTCCGTCTTTCAAGCCATTTCTTCAATGATGCTGAAAGAGGCGGATACGGAAGATGTAATTTCTATGGTTGACTCGGCGGAAACTGCCGGTGTCATTGACAAACTGCACGCTCAGCTTATTCGCGCAAAGGCTTATGGAAGGACTGAGTCCGGTTCCCTGCAGGCGCGTTCCATCTGCGAGGATCTCCTTCAGGGCCCTCATCTCAGCCCCGCTGAGGAAGCCGATGTCCTGGAATATCTGTGTTATCTGTGCAGGATAAGGACCGATGACCTTGGGGAAGTTGAGTATGGATTAAGGTTCGTGGAGGTTTGCGATGCTATCGGCAGCCCTCTCAGGTCTGTCCCGGTCCAGGCCGATATGGGATCTTCACTTGTCCGTATCGGCCGTGCGGAAGAAGGCCTTCTGAAGATAGAGGATGCCATCAGGATACTGGACGGTGAGAAGAGCTTCTTTTATCTAGATGCCGGCATAAAAACAAGGAAGAGCCTTATTCGCACATATATAGACCTTGAACGTTATCTTGACGTTGTTCCTGTGGCGGAGGAGATAATCTCCCACCTGGAAGATTATGCCGCCAATCCTGAGGCATATGCCGATGACTCTCCAAACCTTCCCGGTGACCATAACCGCCCGGGTTATGTGGACTTCTACACCGCACAGGCCCTGGCCTTCATCTCGTACGCATATGGGGCGGAAGGGATGAAGAAGGAAGCGCTGGAATACAATGCCCGGTTTGAGAAGACCAGATACAGCAAGACATTCGGAGGCCGGAAGATGATATCCAGCGCCTGGCCGCTTCTTGGGGAGTATGACAGGATGCTGTCCTTCTATGATGAGCTTCAGCGCCGCTGGGGGGCCGATACCCTTCATGCCGATTATGCCGTGATGCTTGAGAACAGGGCGCTGGCTGCAAAGAGCAAGGGCAGGTACAGGGAAGCGCTTGACTATATGCAGCGCTATTCCGATCTTACCGATAAACTCTACGATAACCAGAACCGGGCTTTGGTCCAGGATTATGTGGCAAAGTACCGGTATCAGGAGCAGAAAATGGCCCTGGAGCGTGAGAAGGTTGCGGCAAGGCGTTCAAGGACTATTGCTACGTGGTTGACCCTTGGCGTTATCATATGCCTCTTTTTCCTTGGAATAATCCTTCAGTATGTTATCCTGGTGCGCCGGAAAAACAAGGCACTGGTTTCACAGATTTCGGAAAACGTACTCCTGCAGAGAGAGAAAGTGGATGCATCGGTCTCAGGCGGAAATCAGGAACTGTCTTCCCTCAGCGATGCCCAGCTGTTCGAATACCTCCGTTACGAGATAGTTACCAATCGTCTTTATGCCGACTCCCGTCTCGACAGACAGTTCCTTATGGACAAGTATCACCTTTCAAAGGAACGCATAGGATCGGCCTTCTCCCACGGAAGCCCCTATCAGTCCCTGGCGGCATTCCTCAACGTGGTGCGCCTCAAGAATGCCGCAAAGATGCTGTCGGCATCTCCGGAGATGTCTATTTCCGATGTAGCATCGGCCTGCGGATTCTCTTCCGGAAGTCTTTTCGCACGCAACTTCAAACAGTATTTTGCCCTTACCCCCACTGAATTCCGTCAGAATCCTTCATCTTTCAAGGATATGGTGAAATAGCGGATATTTTTTTAAATTTGCAAAAATACTCTTTGCTATGAGAATGGACGGCAGGCGTGAAAGCCAAAACGTAGAAGACCGCCGCGGTATGAGCGGTGGTGCAAAAGCCGGTATGGGAATCGGCGGAATAGCCATTGTGGCAATACTTACGCTCCTTATGGGCGGAGACCTTGGAGATGTCTTCAGGGCAGTTCAGGGGGCGGGTGGCGTGGCCACTATGACGGAGGAATCCTATCAGCCCACGGAAGAGAACGAGGCCCTTGCCAAGTTCTCCCGCCAGATTCTGGCATCTACTGAGGATGTCTGGAGCGCATACTTCCGCAAAAATGGCTTTGGAGAGTACCGTAACCCCATCCTTGTGCTCTACACCGGCAGCACTTCCACCAGTTGCGGCCAGGGTCAGGCGGCTATGGGACCCTTCTACTGCAGCGCCGATGAAAAGCTGTACATAGACCTCAGCTTCTTCTCCAGCATGAAATCCCAGCTTGGCGCAGACGGTGATTTTGCCTACGCCTACGTCATCGCCCATGAGGTAGGACATCACGTCCAGAACCTTGTGGGAACGCTGGGTCAGGCACACCAGCAGATGGCGCGCATGTCTAAGACAGACGCCAATCGCATGAGCGTCCGTATAGAGCTCCAGGCCGATTTCTACGCCGGCGTGTGGGCCCACTATGAGAGTTCAATGTTCTCTTCCATCGAGGACGGAGACCTTGAGGAAGCCATCCGCTGCGCCTCCGTGATAGGTGACGACTACCTCCAGAAAAAGGCCCAGGGCTATGCCGTTGAGGAATCCTTCACCCACGGCACCGCCGCCCAGCGCATGCGCTGGCTCAAAAAGGGCATGCAAACCGGAGACCTCCGCCAGGGAGACACCTTCTCCCTGCGTGATAATCAACTGTAGACAGGTATCCTATATGAAAAAAGTCATCCTCCTCTCACTTGCCGTGGCGGTTATGGCAGCATGCCAAAGCCCGCAGCAGAAGGCCGAAAAACGGGCCAAGGACATCCTGAAACAGCTTACCCTGGAAGAAAAGGCTTCGCTGATGGTGTACAATTCCCCGGCGGTGGAGCGCCTTGGGATCAGGAGCTACAACTGGTGGAACGAGGCCCTTCACGGGGTTGCCCGTAACGGTGCGGCAACGGTGTTCCCCATGCCAATTGCCATGGCGGCCTCCTTTGACGAGCCTATTCTGGAGGAGGTTTTCACGGTAGTGAGCGATGAAGCCCGCATAAAGCACAAAATGGCGGCCGAAAGCGGCTGGTATCAGGGACTTACCTTCTGGACACCCAATATTAACATCTTCCGTGACCCGCGCTGGGGCCGCGGAATGGAGACATACGGTGAAGACCCTTATCTCACCGGTGTGATGGGCATTGCGGTTGTGCGGGGACTCCAGGGAGACCCCAAGGCCCCGGTAAAGAAACTCCACGCCTGCGCAAAGCACCTTGCAGTGCATTCCGGCACGGAGAAGAACCGTCATCATTTTGATGCCGTGGTATCTGAAAGAGACCTTCGTGAAACCTATCTTCCCGCTTTCAAGGACCTTGTGACAAAGGCCGGCGTGGAGGAGGTCATGACCGCCTACAACCGCTTCAGGGGCGTCCCCTGCGGTGCAAACAGCTATCTAGTGAATGACATACTCCGCGGAGAGTGGGGGTACAAGGGAATGGTAGTGTCGGACTGCTGGGCCCTTGACGATTTCTACATGGAAGGCCGCCACGGGTACCTTAAGACTGGAGCAGAAACCGCTGCCGCCGCCGTGAAAAACGGTATAGACGTAGAGTGCGGCGTAGCCTATAAATACATTCCCGACGCAGTTGCGCAGGGCCTTCTGGCGCCGGAAGACCTTGACCGTGCCGTGCTGAAGATCCTCACGGAGCGCATCCTCCTTGGAGAGATGGACGGGGTATCCCCCTGTGAAGGGCTTGACTCAACGCTTGTGGAAAGCCCTGAGCACAGGGCGCTTTCCCGCAGGATGGCCGCGGAGACTCTGGTTCTTCTGCAAAACGACGGAATCCTTCCCCTGAAGGGCACGGAACGCATTGCAGTTGTGGGCCCAAATGCCGATGACAAGGAGATGATGTGGGGTAACTACAACCCCGTTCCAAACCACACCACAACCCTCCTGGAAGCCCTTCAGGAGCGCATTACAGGAATCACTTACGTCAAGGGCTGCGGCATTGTGGACGGCCTTGAAGGGGATGTTATCGGCCGGCTTGGAGAGGCCGAAATTGTAATCTTTGCCGGCGGCATCTCTCCCCGTTACGAGGGCGAGGAAATGCCCGTTGCCGTCCCCGGCTTCGAGGGCGGAGACCGCACTGACATTGAACTTCCGGCCGTTCAGCGGGAACTTCTGGGGGCCCTCAAGGCCGCCGGGAAGAAAGTGGTCCTTGTGAATTTCTCCGGCAGCGCCATGGGCCTTGTGCCTGAGACTGAGAGCTGCAGCGCCATCCTCCAGGCCTGGTATCCCGGGCAGGAAGGCGGTCCAGCCATTGCCGATGTCCTGTTCGGGGACGTCAATCCATCGGCCAAACTGCCCGTAACCTTCTACAGGAGCGTAGAGGACCTCCCGGAGGTGGAGGATTACAACATGGAAGGCCACACCTACCGCTACTTCCGCGGCGAGCCCCTGTACCCGTTCGGATACGGCCTCAGCTACACCACGTTTGAGTACGGGGAGGCTTCCGTGAAGCGTGGCTCGCTGGTGATTCCGGTCACAAATACCGGCTCCGTAGATGGCTCTGAGGTGGTTCAGTTGTACATTTCCCGCCCGGCCGATACAGAAGGCCCCGTCAAGACCCTCCGCGGCTTTAAGCGTGTGGCTCTCAATGCAGGTGAAACCGTGAATGTGAGCATTCCTCTCACTGATGAGACATTCCTGTGGTGGGATGAGGAGGCCCAGAATATGGTGCCGCTTCACGGAGAATACACTCTCCTTTACGGCGGCTCCAGCAGTGACCTTAAGTCCCTTAGTTACAAGTTCTGATCACCGGGCCCAGACTTCGTCGGTAAAGATGAAGCCGGGGGCGCCTGCGCCGGGATGCCAGGACGGAATTGTGCCGATGTTCGCGGCGTGGATTCTGACGTAACGTGCCGTGCAATTAACTGGAAGCTGAGCGTCCCAGACCTGAATGGTTATGTCCTTCTCGTCCACTGTATTGTCAACGCGCCCCGCCGGGGTGAAATTGACGCCATCGGCCGATACAGAGAACTCCACATACCGCGGCATCCATATCCAGGACCTTGCATCCTGGCAAAAACCTGCTCCCACTATGCTCAGAGGCCTTTCCTCAAGGAGGTCCAGCACGGCCGTGAAGTCCGTGTCCTGATACCCCTGCCAGCCTCCGGTGCGCCAGTTGATGCTGCCTCTGGTGCCGTCTATGAGGCCGGTGTCTCCGCCTGCATTGTACTGGCGGCTGTAGCGTGAAAGGATCTTGATTGCGCGGTCTTTCTGCACCTGCCGCACGCTGCTCCTTGTAACAAAACTCCGGCGGCCGTTACGTATTGACCAGGCCTCCAGAGTGCACGGCTCAGTCACCGTGAAAGGACCGGTGTAAAGGGTCTCGGCGCCGCCTGCAATGCGGTAGAAGATGGTTCCTTCACCACTGATTGCTACTTCCAGAGAGTCAGTGAAAATGTCATTCTGCATCACGAATGCAGGGTTTGTCACAATGGCAAGAGATGCCCGATCAGGTCGGGCATGACGGTCTCCGTCATTGCCGGCTTGACCGGCAATCACCGGACAAACGGGATACTTCCCAATGGAGGACAGCACATACCAGGCGCTCATCTGGCCGCAGTCATCGTTGCCACAAAGGCCGTCAGGGGCACTTGAGTACAGGTTTTCAAGGATTTCATTCACACGGGCCTGCCGTTTTTCCGGCTTGCCGACAGCATCGTACAGATACGCCACGTGGTGGCTGGGTTCATTGCCGTGGGCATACTGGCCGATAAGCCCAGTTATATCGGCCTGGGTGCGTCCGGTAGTCTTCTGAGGAGCGGTGAAAAGGGCGTCCAGGCGTGCCTCGAAGGCTTCCGGGCCGCCAAGGGCCTCTATGAGACCCGGTATGTCATGAGGCACGAAGAAACTGTACTGCCAGGAATTGGCTTCCGTGTAGTTGTTGTTGACCTCGCGGGGGTCGAAGGGAGAGAACCATCGGCCATTAAGGCGCGCCCTCATGAACTTTGTCTCAGGGTCAAGGACGTTTTTCCAATACTGGGAACTTTTCATAAACTCCTCATACTCAGCCATGTGGCCAAGTCTCAGGGCTACCTGAGCCACGCACCAGTCGTCAAAGGCGTACTCAAGGGTCTTGGACACGGATTCGTGCTCGTCATCGGCCAGGACAAGGCCGTTACGGCGGAAGCTGTCAAGGCCGAATTCCCCGTTGCGGGCGCTTGCCAGCATGGCCTGGAAGGCCTTCTCGTAGTCAAAACCGGGGAGGCCGCGGAGGATGGCATCGGCCACAACGGGGGCGGCGTTGTAGCCTATCATACAGTTGGTTTCGTAGCCGGAGAGTTCCCAGACGGGGAGTTTGCCGGCTTCGTCGCAGATGGAGAGCATGGAGCGGATGAAGTCCACCGTGCGCTCAGGTTCAATCTCCATGAGTAGCGGGTGAAGGCCCCTGAAGGTATCCCAGAGGGAGAAAACGGTGTAACGGTCCCAGCCATCGGCCTTATGAACCAGGCCGTCCATGCCGCGATACTCTCCGTTTACATCTGAATACAGCGTAGGATGGATGCCGGTGTGGTAGAGGGCCGTGTAGAAGCGGGTTCTGTGCTCCTTGTCCCTGTAGGGGCAGGGTACCTTTTTAAGATATGCCTCCCAGGCCTTTCCAGTGGCCTTTTTCTGGGCATTCAGGGACTTTGGGTAATCGGCCTTGAGATTGGCCCTTGCGTTCTGCCAGGAGACGGAGGATATGCCCACCCTAACGGCGAGTTTTTTTCCGGGGAAGAGAATTGTTGCCGTAGGGCCGATAATCCCCGGCTCGAGTGCCTTCTCAGAGAACTCCATATAGAAATACACCCTCTGGCCGCGGGCCCAGCTGCTGGAGATGCGGTAACCGTAGCAGGTGTTGCCGCTCACGTTAAGGCTGTAATCGTCCAGATGGTCCCTGTGCCTTAAGTCCACCGTGATGCTGGCAGGGCCGGAGAAGGAGTATTCGTGGATGGCGCTGCGTTTCCCTGCGGCCACTTTTGCCTGCACCTTTGTATCCTCCAGATACACCTCATAATACCCTGGAGTGGCCTTTTCACTGCTGTGAGAAAAACGCGAAGGCTTCCCGCCGGGGGTGATGAGGACATCGCACCAGTCGTCACAGCCAGTGCCGCTGAGGTGGGTGTGGCTGAACCCATAGATGACGGAGTCGGAGTAGTGGTAACCGCTGCAGCCGTCCCAGTCTCCGGCGTTTGGTCTGGTGTCCGGGCTCAGCTGTATCATGCCAAAGGGGTACACCGCCCCGGGGAACGTGTGGCCGTGCGCATCTGTCCCCACAAACGGGTTCACAAACGGCAGAAGGGAAATAAGGATGGTGGTTATCAGTGTCATAGCAATGCAAAAATAGCAAAAAATGTGGAGCACTGCGGGTGATGTGCCGAAAAAAGTCACATCACCCGCAGAAAAGGGCCAAAAGTGCTGGTGATGTGCCCCAAAAAGTCACATCACCCGCAGAGGGGGGTGAGCAGAAGGGGACGGGGCAGTAGGGAAGGAGTCCACATAGTGGAATAGTTGCAGGATTATCAAATTTATGCTAACTTTGCAAGATATGGGAAAAAGGTTTACCATAGTTGCCGTAACGGCCGTGGCCATTCTTCTTGCGGGCATAGCGTTCGCTGTGTCAAGGCTTTACGCTCCGGGAAAGGGCGAATCCCATTCACAGCTACCTCAGGGCTGGAGCGTTCTCAGCGCCATTCCTTCAGACGCAGTGGCGGTTTTTGTCTTTGACGGCTCCTCAAAAGCAGTAAAAGTGCTGGCCGATTCAACGGGCCTTCTCACGGCGGCCATCGCCCCTGACAGCCCCGCCCTTATGGACTTCATAAGGAGTATCGGCAAAAACAAAATGGCCATTTCCCTCCACAACAGCGGCTCCCTTGTGCCCCTTGTGGCCGCGGAGATTCCGCTGCCGGATTCCCTCACAAGGGTATTGGCCCTTAACACAGGCCTCAAACTCCAGGAAAAGGACGGCTACCTCATTGCCTCAAGGTCAGAGACCTTCGTGAAGGCATCGGCCCGTAATTTAGAGGAGGGAACTTCCATCATGGGCTCCAAGAGCCTCCAGGGCCTGCTTCCCAAAGTGTCGGCCCCGGCGGTGCTTCTTGTAAACCATTCCCACGCACCCAAGATCACAGACGTCTACGGCTCCTCCAAAATGCGCAAGCAGGCCGGTTTCCTCAAAAATCTGGCTCCCTGGAGCGCCTGGACTCTGCAGGTCCCTGAGAAGGACAATATCACTCTAAAGGGCATAAGCGCAGGCGGAGACGCCACCGGCAGCTGGTTTGCGGCATTCAAGGGCAGGGGTGCTCAGGAAGCCCTTTTCCCGGAGGCCCTTCCTTATTTTACGGGAACTGCCATCAGCCTTCCCATTGAAGATCCAGGTGCCGTAATAGCATCCCGCCGGTCCTTCGAGGACGGAAACGGCCGCCTCACTGCCTTCAACAAGACCCTCAAGGACCGTCCTGCAAAGGATATCACCGTTGAGGAATGGATAATGAGCCTTCAGCCAAGGGAACTTGTAAAGGCTTCCTTCAGGGCCGATGACGGCGTAAAGCATGAAGTCCTTCTTCTTAGAAGCGCAAAGGACCTTAAGCTTGTAAAAGAGCAGTCAAACCCTTACAGGGGCTGCCTGGCTGAGGTGTTTGGAGATGATTTCAAAACCGTGGACACCATCTGCGTTTCCATAAATTCAAAGTGGGCTGTCTTTGGAGACGCCCCGTCCGTGCAGGCTTTCCAGGACAAGGAGTTCCTGGGATATACCCTCAGGGACAGGATGAGTGATGCCTCCATCCAGGCTCCAAAGGGTTTTGTGGCGTATGCCTCCCTTTCTGATGAGCCGCAGGTTATCCAGGACATCCTGGGCGCAAGGCTCTCCGCCCCCGTGGAGGCTTTTGCAAGGGGAGCCGGCTACGCTCCGGCGCTTATATCGGCCGATCTTTCAGGAGAACTCCCTTCAATTAACATACGCCTTGACAAGCGCGCCCTCAAGGGCACAAAAGTCCAGGTGCTTGAAAGAGACACAACCGTGGTGGTTCCTGCCGGCTATTTCCCAGTGAGGAACTACGCCACCGGAAAAACCAACCAGCTGTACCAGAACAGCCACGGCTCCATCTGCCTCAACGATGAAAACGGCAAGGGCGTCTGGGGCATTCCCTTCAAGGGAAGCCTCTGCGGAAGGGTCCAGAACGTGGATTACTTTGCAAACGGCAAAATCCAGTTCCTGTTTGCCTCGGGGAGCAAGCTTTACCTCCTTGACCGTCTTGGCCACTGGGTAAACGGCTTCCCCGTGGAGGTTGGAAAGCCCATCCTCCTGGGCCCGGACGTATACGACTTTACCGGCGCCGGCGGCTACACCGTAATGGTGCTCCACAAGGACAACACCCTTGAACGCTATAACCTTCACGGCAAAAAGCCTGAAGGCTGGAAGGGGATCGCAGCCCCTGAAACCGTCAAGAACCTTCCTGAACTGATTGAGGTCAAGGACAAGAGGTTCTGGGCTGTCCGCACTTCCGTCCGCACCCTCATCTATCCCTTCGAGGGCGGAGACCCGGTTGTGAGCGGAGACGGCGGAAAGATGATAAAGCCGGATTCCAAGCTTACCATAACCTCCAAGGGGGTAAGCGCAGAATGCTACGACGGAAAGGAACGTGACTTTAAATTGAACTAAAACCTACACCATCCATATTATGGAATTCAAATCAGTAAACAAAACATTGCAGGAGAGCTTCATCCGCAACTGGGACCGTCCGGCCCTTACCAATTACCAGGGTATGACGCTTGCATACCGTGAAGTGGCCCTGAGGATTGCCAAACTCCACATTGCATTTGAGCAGTGCGGCCTCAAGAAGGGCGACAAAGTTGCAATCTGCTCCCGCAACCAGGCCAACTGGGGCGTCAGTTTCCTCGCTGCCATCACATATGGCGCAGTGGCCGTTCCCATCCTCCATGAATTCAAACCCGGAAACATACACTATCTGGTAAACCACTCGGATTCCCGCGTCCTGTTTGTGGACGACGTAATCTGGGAGGGCCTTCAGGCCGAGGAAATGCCGGATCTCCAGGTTGTGGTCCAGATCAATACGTTCAAGTTCCTATACGTTGCATCGGAAGAGCTTTCATACGTACGCGAACACCTCAATGAGGAATTCGGCAAGCGTTATCCCAATACCTTCGGCCAGGAAGACCTCAATTACTATGAGGATTCCGCCGAGGAACTTGCCATCATCAACTATACTTCCGGAACTTCCGGCTTCTCAAAGGGCGTAATGCTGCCCTACAGGGCCCTCTATTCCAATATAGAGTTTGCCGCAAAGGATGCCTGCCCCATGCTGAAGGCCGGTATGAACGTAGTGAGCATGCTGCCATCGGCCCATATGTACGGCATGATGTTCGAGTTCCTCTTTGAGATGACAATCGGCATGCACGTGCATTTCCTCAGCCGCGTCCCCAGCCCCAAGATCATCATGCAGGCCTTCCAGGAAATCCACCCGGATATCATCATCGCAGTGCCTCTGGTGATGGAAAAGGTTTACAAGAGCAAGCTAAAGCCCCTCATCGACAAAACAAAGCTCTACAGGCGCATCCCCATCCTTGGCCCCACCATCGAGAAAAAGTTCTGCACGGAGCTTACCAACTCCTTCGGCGGTCAGTTTGAGGAGGTTATCCTTGGCGGTGCCGCCTTCAACCCGGAGGTTGAGAAATTCCTCCACAAGATAGGCTTCCATTATACCGTGGGTTACGGCATGACTGAGTGCGCCCCCATCATCGGCTATGCCCACTGGGACAAAGTTAAGGTTGGAAGCGCCGGCCGCGCTGCCATGAACATGGAAATCCGCATTGACTCCGACGACCCCCGCAACATCCCCGGAGAAGTCCAGGTGAAGGGCCCCAACGTGTGCCTTGGATATTACAGGAACGAGGAAGCCACAAAGGAATCATTCACCGATGACGGCTGGTTCCGCACCGGAGACATGGGTATCGTCGATGAAGACGGTTACCTCTTCCTCAAGGGCCGTTCAAAGTGCATGGTGCTTGGCCCTTCCGGCCAGAATATCTACCCGGAAGAAGTTGAGGCCACCATCAATAACTTTGTGTATGTAGTTGACTCACTGGTGGTTGAGGACGACGGTGGCCTTACCGCCCTCATCTATCCGGACTGGCATCAGGGAGAGCTTGACGGCTTCACAAGGGCCGATTTCCGAAAGCGCATCTGCGGCCTTCTTCCCGCAATCAACGAGGAACTCCCCAAGTATGCCCAGATCAAGAAGATAGAGCTCATGCCGGAAGACTTCGAGCGCACCCCCAAGAAGAGCATCAAGCGTTACCTGTATCAGAGAAACTAACTGCCGATGGATATCAATAAATTTGACAAGAGTTATCTGGAGATGGCCGAGGTATGGGCCCAGAACTCCTATTGCAAGCGCCGCAAGGTGGGCGCCCTCCTTGTTAAGGACCGCACCATAATCTCCGACGGCTACAACGGCACTCCCTCCGGCTTTGAGAATATCTGCGAGGACGAAAACGGCGTCACAAAGCCCTACGTCCTCCACGCTGAGGCAAACGCCATCACAAAGGTTGCAAAGAGCGGTAACAGTTCAGAAGGCGCAACCCTCTACGTAACCGCCTCTCCCTGTGCCGAGTGCGCCAAACTCATCATCCAGTCCGGCATCTCCCGCGTGGTTTACAGGGATGCTTACCGCCTCACCGACGGAATAGACCTCCTGAAGCGCGCCGGAATCACTGTTGAACAGAAATGCGTCAATGAGTAAGAAGACAGTACAGATCCTTCAGATAGTAGTGGGCGTCATATTCGGCGCCCTTATTACTCTAACCGTGGTCCGTTACAGGGAATCCCAGCATCTTGTCACTACAAAATACCGTGACTGGCAGAAGCTTAATGCAATACTCCAGGTTGTTGACAAGAACTATGTGGACACTTTCTCCAAGAACGGCCCCACGGACGCTGCCGTGGCTGCCGTCCTCTCCCGCCTGGATCCCCACTCCGTATACATGCCCCCCGTGGAGCGCAATGCGTCGGAGGAGGAACTCGCCGGCAATTTTGACGGTATCGGCATACAGTTCAACGTTCCCAATGACACGGCAATAGTGCTGGAGGTCATCCCCGGCGGCCCTTCAGAAAAGGTGGGCCTTCTTCCCGGAGACCGCCTCCTGAAGGTAGATGACAAGGTCATAGCCGGCGTTAAGTTCCCCCAGGACAGCATGGTGCGCCGCATAAAGGGCCCTTCAGGCACCAAGGTCACCATCACCGTCCAGAGGCAGAAGGAGGTGATTCCGTTTGAGATCACCCGCGGCAAGATCCCCCTTCACAGCGTGGATGCCGCGTTCATGCTCACGGATACCGTCGGGTACCTGAGGCTTGGAAAATTCTCCCGCACCACCTATGAGGAGTGCCATAAGGCCGCCCTGGAGCTCAAGGACAAGGGAATGCGTCACCTTATCTTCGACATCCGCGACAATTCCGGCGGATATCTTGACCAGGCCCTCCTTGTGAGTAACGACTACCTTTCCCGCGGTGACACCATAGTATATATGGAGGGCCTCCACAGGCCCCGTGAGGTTTTCAGGGCCGATGGAAGGGGAGACCTCAAGGAAATGGGCCTAAGCATCCTTATCAGCGAGAACTCGGCATCGGCCTCCGAAATATTTGCCGGGGCGGTGCAGGACAATGACAGGGGCACCATCATCGGCCGCCGCTCCTTCGGAAAGGGCCTTGTGCAGGAACCGTTTGTCTTTACGGACGGCTCAGGCCTCCGCCTCACCGTTGCAAGGTATTACACTCCTTCGGGCCGATGCATCCAGAAGCCATACTCCAGCGCCCGTGAATACAGTTACGACATCTACAACAGGTACATGGACGGGGAGGTTTTCAGTGCCGACAGTGTGCGCCTGGACACTACGGACGTTCACCACACCAGGTCCGGCCGTGTAGTTTATGGCGGCGGCGGCATTATGCCGGATGTCTTTGTCCCCATGGACACAACAAGGGTTTCACAATATTACATAGAGTGCAACCGCAAGGCTGCCCAGATGAGATTCGCATCGGCCGTCTTTGATCGTAACGCCGCAAGGCTCAGGGAGATAGATAGTTTTGCACAGATGGACCGTTTCCTGAAAGGTCTCAATTTGAAAGTGGAATTTCCGGCCTTTACCGGCAAGGAAGGCATCCGCTGCACGGAAGCGGAGTGGGACGCTACGGCCCCATACCTTGTTCCGCAGCTTTATGCATTGATTTCCAGATATTCAAAGCTTGGTGAAAACGCTTTTTACAAGTATTACCTGCCGGTAGACGACACCGTTCTGGAGGCCCTAAAGGGGCTTGGTGTCAAGGAACCCCAGTAGTTTTTTGTGCAATTATTATGGGAAAAGTGTAAGTTTTTAAAATTTTTTTCATATCTTTACCGCTCTGAACCATAGTTTGGGGCGGTATTTTTTAGGCTGTTTGCTTACAGTTTGAAAGCCAATCCAAGGGTTCGGATTAGGATTTGTTATAATAGTAAGTGTATCAAAATAATCCTGTTATGAAAATTGTTAAAATTGCAAACCTTGCAATTACAGTAATCCTGGCCTCTTTCGCGCTCGCGTGCGTAAAGGAGCAGCCCAAGGAGGAAACCCCTGAGGCTCCGGTCAAGTTTACTGTACAGCTTAACACCCCGGCCGATGCAGATTATGCAGAGGTCGTTGTGCGCCATGACGGTCAGAAAGACGCTACATGGTTTGGCTTTGTAACCAAGGATGTGAACTCTCCCGTAGAGGATCTCATCCAGGCTCAGCTTCAAAATGTTACCGCTAAGTCTCTCCATGTGGGCAACGTCCAGACAGTTGCACTCCGCAATCTGGAGGAGTTTGTCAATTACCGCTATGTGGCATTCGGCGTCAACTCTGACGGTGAGCGTTACGGTGAGCCCGGAAACCTGGTTTTCAATACTTCTCCTGTCTTTAAGGTAGCCTTCCAGGCAGAGGCCGCAGAGATTGGTGCCCATGCGGCTTCCTTCTCAGTGAGCCATGATGGTATCGAAGTCCTTACTTACATGGCTTTCGTCACGGACAACAAGGATAAGGACGTCAAGACTCTGGTCTCAGAGAATTTCGCAACCCTTGTCGATAGTGAAAATAATCTCAAGGAAGGCGTAGAGCTTCTCAAGGGTACATCAGGTACTGTCTCCTTTGATGAACTCATTCATGAGACTGATTACCGCTTCATCATCTACGGTATTTATGACAACAGCGGCAAAATTATCTCTTACGGTACTCCGGCAGAGGTAAAGTTCACTACTCCCATAGACCTTTCAATAGTGCCTTTCAGTGCCGCCATTTCCAATATCACAACGGAATCGGCCACTGCAACCGTCACTTATGATGCCAAGGCCGATGACCTCACATGGTACGGCTTTGTCACCGAGGACCTTACTTCTCCGGCTGCAACCCTTATCGCAGCAGCAGTCAGCGGCCTTTCCGCTGAAGATCTCCAGACCGGCAAGAACAAGGCAATTGATCTTAAAGACCTCACCATAGAGACAGATTACCGTTTCATTGCAACCGGTGTCAAGGACGGCAAGGCTTTTGGCGTTCCTGCAGATGTCAAGTTCTCAACTCTCTCCGAGGCATATGTAAACTGCCAGTTTACAATTGTGGCTTCTGACATCACTCCTTTCGGTGCTACCCTTACAATTACCCACAATGGTAATGAAGATTTCACCTATGTCGGCTTCTTCACAGAAGACTTTGACACTGCCGTCGCAGACCTTGAACTCCCTGCAAATGCGGATGGCAATCTCATGACCGGCCTTGAGAAGGTTGTTAAGGTTGAGAACCTCAAGCCCGTCACCAAGTATCGCTACGTGGTTGCGGGCCGCTATGCCGGTAATGAGTACGGCCATAGGGGAGAGGTTGTATTTGAGACAATTGACAACGCCGTTGCAGCTTCTTACGGAGATTTCCTTGGCAACTGGGCCGTAACTATGGGATCCAAATATGAGTTCTCCATAGAACCGGATGTTGAAGGTGAAAGCTACATCATCACTGGTCTTGGCGGTTCAGAAATAGCCTCTTATGGCATTGGTACTCTCCTTAAGGATGCAGCTACTTTTGAAAATGGTAAATTAATCCTGAAGAGTCAGGCTATAAGCGCCGAGTATGTAGACCCTACAGACAGTAAGTCTTACACAGACATCCTTTGTGGCCAGTATGTTTCTGCATCTGACAATAAGAGCTATTACGATAAGAGTGTAGGACAGGTTTTGGCCACCTTCGCCCTGATGGAAGACGGAACAATAGAACTTCGCCCGGGCACTACCGCTGATGGTGATGTCTATACCGGTTTCCGTCATTTCCAGGTTCCTTCAGAAGGCAGCTCTGCATATAATCAGGATGCTTTCTCCACTCAGCTTCCCAATGTAATCACTAAGGCTGCGGTTGCATCCGATGCTTACCTCAAGTGGCTTGGAGACTGGAGTTTTGCAGGTAATACGTTCCGTATCACCAAGTCTGAGACCAACGTCAACTATTACATCTTCGGCTTCAGACCAAATTCCTTTGGGTCTTATTATGCCCTGGTAGACTTCGATTCTTCTACCGGAAACATTGTGTTCCACCACAGATTGATGGATTATACGGTCAGTTCAACTTCCGGAGCTACGTATGAAATGTACACCACCGGCATCAACTCTCTGAATTATGTTGCTGTCCGTGAGGGTGAGACTGAACTAGCAGTATTCCAGTTGAATTCTTCCGGAAATGGCGGCACCGTGACAGGTACCACCTATATGCACAGCCAAGGTGAAACCACCGTAACGGAAATCGGCCTACTTGGATACAGTTCCTCCGGTTGGACAAAATGGAGTGGTTGGGTATATCTCACCCTGCCTTGTGAGTTCACCAAGCCCAGCAGTTCATCCATTTCCTCTGTAACTCCTTCTTACACCAGCGCGCATACCGGCGTTGAGGTTAATACCTTCAGCCAGCAGGCAAGCAAACAGCGTGATAAGGCGTTCGCAAAAAGATAATTAAAGAAGCTATCCTATATGAAAAAATTCAGATTTTTTCTCGCGGCATTCCTGATGGTCCTCGCTTCTGCGGTGGCACAGGCCCAGCCCAAGACGGTGTCGGGAACTGTGCTCTCTGCAGCGGACGGCCAGCCCCTCGTGGGTGCTACCGTGACCGTTGACGGGAATACGAAGTATTACGCGATCACCGATCTGGACGGTAATTTCCAGATTAACAACGTGCCTTCCGGCGCCAAGTACATCATAGCCTCCAACCTTGGCTACAAGGACGGTCAGGTGGCAGTTGCCGCCAATGTCCGCATCGCCCTGGAGGAGGATGCCAACGTCCTTGACGCAGCTGTGGCAACCGGTATGTACACCGTTGACCGCCGTCTCAACACCGGTTCAACCGTAAAGCTTGACGCAGCGGAATCCAATATCAGCGGTATGGCCGATATCTCCCGTTCCCTGGAAGGCCGCGCCGCCGGTGTGTCCGTCCAGAATGTGTCCGGTACATTCGGTACAGCCCCTAAGATCCGCGTCCGTGGTGCAACCTCCATCTACGGCTCCTCCAAGCCGCTGTGGGTTGTGGACGGTGTTATCATGGAAGATGTTGTGGACGTCAGCGCCGATGACCTTTCATCCGGTGATGCCAATACCCTTATCTCCAGCGCAATCGCAGGCCTCAACTCAGACGATATCGAGAGTTTCGACATCCTGAAGGACGGCTCCGCCACCTCTATATATGGCGCGCGCGCGATGGCCGGCGTTATTGTCGTTACCACCAAGAAGGGTAAGGCGGGCCAAAGCCGTATCAGTTATACCGGTGAGTATACCTACAGGCTCAAGCCCTCATACACCACTTTCAACATCATGAATTCCCAGGAGCAGATGGAAATCTACCAGGAGCTCCAGCAGAAAGGATTCCTCAATTACGCTTCTACGGCCAATGCCTCCCAGAGCGGTGTATACGGAAAGATGTATCAGCTCCTTTCCCAGTATAACCCTGCAACGGGTACTTTCGCCCTGGACAACACGGAGGAGGCCCGCAACGCTTACCTGAGAGCTGCTGAATACCGTAATACAGACTGGTTTGACATCCTGTTCAACCACAGTATTCAGCATAACCACTCCGTAAGTGCATCCGGTGGTACAGAAAAGGGTAACTACTACGCTTCAATGTCCATTATGCAGGATCCAGGTTGGACCCTTCAGAGCAATGTTCAGCGTTATACCGCCAACATCAACACCACCTACAAGATCAGGGAAAACCTCTCCGTTGGCCTTATCAGCAATGCATCCTATCGTAAGCAGCACGCTCCCGGAACCCTGTCCAGTGATACCGATGAGGTATTCGGTACTGTAAAGCGTGACTTTGATATCAACCCTTACAGCTACGCCCTGAACACCTCCAGGACACTTGATCCCAACGAGTACTACACCCGTAACTATTCCCCGTTCAACATCATTCATGAGCTTGACAATAACTACCTTGAACTGAGCGTTATGGATTTCCGTATCCAGGGAGAGGTCAAGTACAAGCCCATCAAGCATCTGGAACTTACTGCTCTGGCAGCCTATAAGTACACCGGAACTTCCCGTGAGCACTATATCACAGACCAGTCCAACCAGGCAATGGCCTACAGGGAGATGTCCACATCCACAATCAGGGATTCCAACCCGTTCCTCTATGAAGATCCGGACCGTCCCTATGACCTTCCTATCAGCATCCTGCCTTACGGCGGTTTCTTCGAGAGGAACTCCAACGAGATGAACGGCTGGGATGTACGTCTGTCGGCAAACTACAGCAATACTTTTGCAGGGGCACACATCGTGAACCTTTACGGAGGTATGGAGATCAACAGCATAGACCGTCACGGTACATCTTTCACCGGTGCCGGTATGCAGTTTGATATGGGTGAACTTGCGGCTTTTGACTACAAGTACTTCAAGAAACTTCAGGAAGGCGGATCCCAGTACTTCTTTATGACCAATACTCATGACAGAAGCGCGGCGTTCTTCGCAAACGGAACCTATTCCTACAAAGGCCGGTACACCCTTAACGGAACCATCCGTTATGAGGGGACCAACCGCCTTGGTAAGTCCCGTACAGCCCGCTGGCTTCCTACCTGGAACATTTCCGGTTCCTGGAACGTTCACGAGGAAGAGTGGATGAAAGGTGCTTATCCAACCATTTCCCACCTCAGTTTCAAGGCTTCATACTCCCTTACCGGTGACCGCGGTCCTTCTTCCGTGACAAACTCACAGGTTGTCATCAGGGCCAATACTCCTTTCCGTCCCTTCACAAGCGTTCAGGAAACGGGCCTTGAAATCGCCGACCTTGCTAACTATGAGCTCACATATGAGAAAAAGCACGAGTTCAATATCGGTATGGAAATCGGCCTGTTTGACAACCGCATCAATTTTGTGGCCGACTGGTACACCCGTAACAACTTCGACCTAATCGGCCCCGTCAATACTCAGGGTATCGGTGGTGCAGGTATTACCAAGTATGGTAACTCCGCTTCAATGCACTCTGATGGTGTAGAGCTCTCCCTTTCCACTACAAATGTCAAGACAAGGGACTTCAGCTGGACCACAAGTTTAATATATTCACACTCTCACAACGTTGTAACAAAGCTTGAGAATACATCCAGGATCCTTCCTATGGTGAGCGGCTCCGGCTTTGCTATGGAGGGTTATCCCGTGAGGAGCCTCTTCTCAATTCCTTTCACCGGTCTTAACGAAGAAGGTCTTCCCACCTTCATCAACCAGAACAAGGAAGCAACGGTGGCCGACTTCGACTTCCAGGCCTCAGACCCTGAGAAACTGGAATTCCTGAAGTATTCCGGAAGCGTTGATCCTACAGATGTGGGCTCATTTGGTAACATCTTCTCCTGGAAAGGCTTCAAGCTTAACGTGTTCATTACCTATTCCTTCGGTAATGTGGTTCGTCTTGACCGTGTGTTCAAGAGCTCCTACTCAGACCTTGATTCGATGCCCCGTGAATTTGCAAACCGTTGGGTAGTCCCCGGAGATGAGGCTTATACTACCATCCCCGTTATCGCTTCAAGTTGGCAAAACCGTGTTTATGTTGAGGACGGCCAGTATCTGAGCCGCGCCTACAATGCATACAACTATTCCACAGACCGTGTAGCCAAGGGTGATTTCATCAGGCTTAAGGAACTGTCTCTTGCCTATGATTTCCCTAAATCCATAGTGAGTAAACTTGGTATCGGAAGCCTTGGACTCAAGCTTCAGGCTACCAACCTTTTCCTCATCTATGCCGATCCCAAACTGAATGGTCAGGATCCGGAATTCTTCAATACCGGTGGTGTTGCCCTTCCTATGGCCAAGCAGTTTACTATGACTCTTAAAATTGGACTTTAATTAGACGGCTCAACAATATGAAAACAAAATATATTTTCGCTGCATCCCTGATGCTCTTGGGCCTTGTTTCTTGCGACAAGTTCCTGGATACTCTTCCCGATAACCGTACAGAGCTGGATACTCCGGATAAAATCCGTAGCCTGCTGATGTCTGCTTATCCCCAGTCCGACTATCTTGGTTTCAATGAGATGATGTCTGACAATGCTGACTGCATTGGGGAAAACAATCCAAATACAATGCAGATTTTTGATCAGATCTGGTCTTGGAGTGATGTGACCGAAGACTGGTTTGAGTGCCCGGCCTGGGTTTGGGAAACCGGTTATATTGCTATTGCAGCTGCCAACCAGGTAATCCTTACTATTGACGAAGGCGGTGGACCGGAGGCAATGGGCATGGAGGCAGAATACGCTGAAGCTCTTATGTGCCGTGCATTCTCCCACTTCATACTGGTGAACACATTCTGCATGAACTACAACCCCGATACTTCAAACGAGGATCTCGGTATTCCGTATATGACTCACGCGGAAACCGCACTGAATCCCAAGTATGAGAGAGGTACTGTGGCCGAAGTCTATGAGAATATAGACAAAGACATCCAGGCTGCCCTTCCCAATATTTCGGATGCCTATTATGCAGTTCCTTCATATCACTTTACGCAGCGTGCTTCCAACGCATTTGCCGCCCGCTTCTACCTCTTCTATCAGGATTGGGAGAAAGCAGAGCAATATGCAAATGCCTGCCTTGGCGCAGAACCTCAGCTGCGTGACCTCAAGAAGTTCAGCACCATTACCAGGGACAGGAATGCCTGGGCAAACCAGTATATAGACCCTTCAGAGAAGGCAAACCTTCTCATGCTTGGTTCAAACTCCCTGTACGGCCGAATCTCCACATATCCTTACGGCTACTCCGACAAATATTCCCACTCCCGTTATATTGCCAACAACGAGGACCTCTTCGCTGCCAATATCTGGGGCAATGAGGCTGGCTTCAGCGGCTCGTCAAATCTTTATTATATGCCGCCGGCACAGTACAGCGGTAATAACTTTGACGCCGTATTCAGCTGGAAGGTCAATGAGCACTCAAAGATTGCCGACGCAGTTGCCGGAACTGTAACTCCTTATGTATTCTTCCCCGCCCTCACTATTGATGAGACACTCCTCATCAGGGCCGAAGCCCGTGTAATGCTGGGTAAATATGAGGAAGCAGCAGATGACCTCACTATGTGGATGCAGAACACCATCAAGACAGATGTAGTCCTGACGCCCGAGAAAATCACAGAATTCTACGAGGATCACATTGTTCTTGACAAGGACGGAAATCCCGTGAAGGACGTAAACGGAAACGATGTAGTGTTCACATACGCTACTTGGAACAATTCCACCATTAAGAAGCACCTCAATCCCGCATTCAGCATCGGTGCAGAGAATGGCGTACGTGAGTGTATGATTCAGTGCGTACTTGGTTTCCGCCGTATTGAGGGACACGCACTTGGTCTTCGCTGGTGGGATGTCAAGCGCTATGGAATTGAGATTTGGCGCAGGACATACGGCAGTGACGGTACTCCAGCGCGTCTGGATGACACATTGCTTAAAGATGATCCCCGTAGGGCTATCCAACTCCCCAGGCAGGTCATTGAAGCCGGGCTTGAGGCTAATCCCCGTAATAAGTAAAAGGAGGACATTACTATGAAACGTTATATTAAGTTATTCGCAGTATCTGCTGCAATCATTGCAGCCCTTGCTTCCTGCCAGAAGGAAATCTTGAGCGATGAAAGCGTGATCAAGGAGTCCCGTGCAGAAAAAACGGATTTTGACAAGTGGCTTGATGCCAATTTCCTCCTTCCGTACAATATTGATTTCAAGTATCGCTATGAGCTTATGGAGTCCAACCTTGCATATTGGACTGTCCCAGCCGATTACAAGCAGTCAATAGTTTACGCACATCTTGTGAAGTATCTATGTGTGGATACTTATGATGAGGTTGCAGGAACAACCTTCACATGCAGTTATTTCCCCAAGTTGTTCTTCCTGGAAGGAACTTTCCACTATGACAACAACGGTTCCATGATTCTTGGTACCGCTGAAGGTGGCCGTAAGATCTTCCTTGGCGGAGTGAATCACCTCAACTATTATCTTGAAAAAGCTATTGAGGCCCAGGATCCTACAACTCTCAACGAGTATTATTTCAAGACTATCCACCACGAGTTCACCCACATCCTCAATCAGACCAAGAATTTCTCTTCTGATTATCAGCAGGTCACAGGTACGGACTATGTGCTTGGAGCATGGAATTCCACTCACCGTACAGACTACCTGAAATACGGTTTCATCTCCCAGTATTCCCAGCACTCCGACAAAGAAGACTTTGCCGAGATGCTCTCTACCTACATTATCAACACTCCGGAGCAGTGGAATCAGTGGCTCGCGGATGCCGGTTCTGACGGCGCCGCCAAGATCAGGACAAAACTGGAGTTTGTGCGTAGCTATATGCTGGATTCATGGAATATCGATCTGGAAGAACTCCGTGAAGTGGTTCTCCGCCGTACTTCCGACATCCTTGCCGACAAAGTGGATCTTGAAGATTTAACAATCTAAGAAACCTATGCATATGAAAACAAGATATTTTTTCCTAATAGCTCTTCTTGCGGCAGCTTCTCTGGTTTCCTGCCAGCAGATGGAGAAGCCCGTCTTTAGCAATTCTGCATCTTCCCGTATGGAAAACGTCCTGGATAGATTCCAGAATGTGCTTTCCAACCCCAAGGGTGGATACGGATGGTATATGGCATACTTCACGCAGCAGGACAAAACAATGGGTGGCAGCATCTACACCATCCAGTTCGACAAACCTGCAAAAGGTGAAGCAACCATCTTCCACGAGGATGTAACACCTGCAGCGGGCTGGGGAGACAGTTGTAACTACAAGCTTTCCCGTGACGACGGCCCCGTCCTGTCATTCGACACCTATAATGTAGCCATGCACTATTTCTCCACGTCTTCATCTGAGTATTACCAGTCCCGTGGCGGAGACTTTGAGTTTGAACTCATGAGCGCCTGCCAGGATTCCGTGGTGATGCGCGGCAAGCGTTCACGCAACATTTTCAAGATGTATCCCCTGGAGGAGGCTCCTGATACCTATATCCAGAAGGTAGTACAGATGAGTCAAGATATGACGCTCGGCATGGTTGAGGCAGAGATTTCCGGTGGTTTGGTTGTGATGGAACTGGACCTTGGCAACCGTACTATCACTATCGGCCGTAAGGGTGCATTAGAGGATGAACTGACAAGCATTCCTTTTAGGTTCACTCCTACCGGATTTAGCCTTTATGAGCCTCTGGATTTACAGGGCGTAGTATTCAAGGATTTTGTCTTTGATTCGGATAACGCATCGCTTATTTCCAACGGTATAACCTTCAATATGGTAGTTCCTGAGGGATATATGCCTTATAGCAAGTATCTTGGCAAGTATCAGCTTAAGAATGCTCTTGGGACCCGTGAGGTGACGCTTTCAGAAGTGAAGAAGGGTTCTTCTTACAAACTAAGCGGTCTCAGTGCCATGTATGACATTGATGTCCGTTACAGTGCGGGTCAGGGCATCCTGCTTATCTTTGTCCAACAGATAGGAGTCAGCGACAGTGGAGATAGCCAGTATTGGCTAACGGTATCTGACGGCAGTACATTGACCTGGTCTCCTTCGGCTGCAGTATGCACAAAAGTAGATGACGTTGAGAAGGACAATTTTGTTTTAACATTCACTGATGCCGGCTATTATCCTTCTATTGCTATAAGCTCATTCTGGCTGGCAGAATTCACAGGAGCTCCTTCATCGAATACTTATGTTAAAGGAGGTATTACTATTCCAGAATGGCAGTTCTTTGAGAAGGATGCAGAAATGTCATTCCCTATCACTTTGACCAAAATTGTAGAGTAATAGCGTTATGAAGAAGATTTTTACATTTGCAAGCATAGCTCTTATCGCGCTCACTGCTCTTTCCTGCCGTAAGGCTACTCAAGAAGTTCCTGCCAAATACCAGACTACTCCAAAACTGGAGTTTGAAGGCCCTGGCGCCCTTGAGTTTAAATCTGAAGGCGGAGAAATCTGCCTTGAATTCAAGACAGCATCTCCCCTGGAGGTAAAGGCTTCTTCGGAATGGGTGGGGACTGAGGTTCGCGGTCGTTTCGTGTATATCTCTGCTCCTCTCAACAATTCCATCTATACCCGTTACTCCACCGTGACCATTAAGTCCGGAGAGCAGTCATGCAGCCTTCAGGCCAAGCAGCCCGGCACCCCCAGTGACTATTTCTGGGAGCCGGAGTATGAGTTTGGATATAATGGCGGATCCCTGAAGCTTAAGTTCCACAAGGTAGACGCAACTGTCCGCCTTGACGTTGACGGTCAGGACTGGATTTCAGTTACTGCCGGAGATGAGGAAATTGTCATAGGTGTTGCCAAGAACCCCAATGCTGAGGCCCGTGAGGGTTCCGTTACCTGGAAGGCCGGCGATGATGTGCGTAAGGTAGTCATCAAGCAGGCCCTGAATCCTTCCGGAGAGGGTGGTGACAACCCCGGCGGCGGAGACAACCCCGGTGGTGGAGACAATCCCGGAGAGTTTAAAGCTACCTATGAAGATTGGATTGGTACTTGGAACCTTACAGGCAGAACCCTGACATTCACGGCTTCGGAAGATTACCCTGGCGAGGCATTGGTTATGACCGATACTGGTTTTGGCGAGCTGGCCGACTATTTTCAGCCTATCGTGGTTTTTGATGAAGAAAGCGGAGACATACTGTTTATCTGCCAGAAAGTGTTCGAATACGACATCGATGAGTACTATTTTATCGGTGTTGACGGAAACAATCTTCGTTATGGCGACGAAGAAAATGGCATCTTGGCAGCTGGAACAATGTCCAAAGCCGGAGTGGCCACTATAGAGCCTATTCCTTATAAAGATACTCAGGGTAACGATGTCGCCGCATCCGCTCTCACTGTGTTGGATTACCAGACAGAAGACACTGCCGACTACGCAGCCGGGTGGTATGGTTTGAATGGTGTTGAAGATTTGAGTATCCCTGCAAATATAAGCAAGGCCGGTACTTCAGCTGTCCCTTCATCAATTAAAACCAATGATCAGGTGCCCGCTATTTTCAAGAAATCTTTTGTCCGCTTCCATAAATAGCAGATAGATGAAGTTGAATGTCCGGTCCATCGCAATCCTGGCAGCGCTGACCCTTTCTTGTACAAGGGAGATGCCTCAAAGCACATCCATTCCCGCCATAAAATCGGGAATGGATGCGCCGGAGGCCACGTACACTTTGCTGGATAACCCCAGTATCGTGCCCGGCGCCGCCATTGTCTATCTCAGCGAGGACCTTTCCGCCAGCCTTGAAGCGGGTGCTTCCATAAGTACCCTGGGCACAAAATCCCCCGAGCTTGGTTATCTGGTATCCCACGTCGGCGTTTCTTCTTTCGAGCGCCTTTTCCCGGATGCCGGAGAATTCGAGCCACGTACGCGTGCCGAAGGTCTTCACCGCTGGTATCTGGTTGAATACAATCGCAATGTTTCCCTGGCAAGCGCCAAGCCTCTCCTTGAAGCCGTGCCGGGTATCCTGAGTGTAGAGCCCAATCGAGTCTATAAGCAGAACGTCACAATCAATGATCCCTACTGGAATCAGATGTGGGGACAGAATAATACCAGTTATCCTGATTATGATGTCAACTGCAAGCCGGTATGGGATTCTTACACAATGGGCAATCCCAATGTGGTAGTCGCTGTGATTGATGGTGGAATCCAGTTGGATCATCCTGATCTTGCCGCCAATGTCGCAGCTAGCGGCCATTACAACTATATACGCAAAAACTCTACAATTGTCCAGCATTCCCACGGCACTCACGTTGCCGGTACCATCGGCGCCGTAAACAACAACGGCATAGGTGTGACCGGTATTGCCGGCGGAAACGCCGCTGCAAAGAAAGGAGGAGTTACCCTTCTGTCCCTTCAGGTGTTTGAGACCCGTGATAATGGTCAGGATGTTTCTGCTCCCAGTTTTGCAACCGCTATCAAGGAGGCTGCCGACAAAGGCGCCCATATCTCCCAGAACAGTTGGGGTAACTATTTTGACTTTGACGACAACGGCAGGATAGAAGGTAATGAACTGGAATACGCCAGATATTATCATCAGAATCCTGAGCGTTCTTTCACCCAGGCTGTGGATTACTTTAACAAGTATGCCGGTTGTGACAACAACGGAAACCAGCTGCCAGGGTCACCTATGAAGGGCGGAGTAGTTATATTTGCCGCCGGCAATGAAGATATCCCTTACGGCTCTCCGGGTAACTATGATGGCTGCATCTCCGTAGGTGCCCTCAATAAGAATGGTACCAAGGCAAATTTCTCCAATTATGGAGATTGGGTGGACGTATGTGCGCCGGGAGTAAATATCCCCAGCACCTATTCTTCCGGTCAATATAAGTCTTTGAGCGGCACTTCTATGGCCTGCCCTCACGTCTCCGGAGTAGCAGCCCTTATTGCTTCATATTTCGGAGGTCAGGGCTTTACTGCCGATGAACTCAGGGCAAGGCTTCTTGGTGGTGCTGTGCCTATCGGCCCTACAACTGGGGAAAAACCCATTGGACCGCTTGTGAACGCCGAAGCATCATTCTATATGAACGGCGGTTCCAGCGCTCCTGAAAGGGTGAGTGACATTGTTTTGGAAGCGGCGGGCCATAACATCCGTGTAGGCTTCTCCGCAACGGATGCATATGCTTATCTGGTGCTGGCTGCCACTAAGGAATCGGCCCTTCAGGATGTGGATTATCAGAATCCGGCACCAGACATCATTTACTCCACAAAGCTTAGTTCCGCCTCCGATGTCCCCGGCACTCCCCAGTCTGTGGTACTTGCAGGCCTCAAGCCTTCCACAAAGTACTATGTTGCCGTTGTGGCTTACAGTTATGATAAGAAGTATTCTGACTTATCACCTGTTGAGAGTATGGTTACTGAGGAAAACCACAAGCCTGAAATAGAGATTGACAATTATCCCGATGGTGGTTTTACATTCCGTCACCATGAGATTGTGAGCCTGCCAATCCGGCTTTCAGATCCTGATGGAGATGCCCTGACGGTATCTTTCGATCCCCGTGGAAGCAGGGCCGCCCTGGAATCAAACAACGGCTCTCAGGAACTGTATATGTTCAAACTCATGTGCCCGCTGGTCCTCAATCCGGGATCTTTCTTGGCGGTTGTCAGGGTTGTGGATGAATTGGGCGCAGGTGAAGTGCGCACAATCCAGTTTAAGGTTTTGCCAAATACAGAACCAGTTGTTCTCAAAGAAGCTCCCGTGGTTCTTATGGAAGAGAAGGAACAGGTGATAACCCTCAAGTTGGATGAGTTCTTTAATGATCCCGACGAAGAACAGCTCATGTTCCGTGCTTCTTCAAATAACAAGGATGTGGCTGTAGCTGAGGTCTCAGAAGATGGCGTCCTTTCCATCAAGGCTGTCTCTGAAGGCCTTTGCAAGGTGAAGGTTTCGGCCGAAGACCATGTTGGCGCGAGGGTAGATGCGGTTATTACGGTCCTGATGCGGCCAGTTGGGGCACCGGAGATATTGCTGGAAGGGGACACTGTCCTTTCAGAGGGCTCCATTACCATAATCCCCGGCATTGAACCGGATTCCGCCACGGTGCGCGTAATATCGGCCTCCGGAATTGTGGTTTATGAGACCGTCTGTACAATAAGCGCGGCAAATCCGCTGGAACTTGAACTTGATAACCTGGCTCCCGGCATATACACCCTGGAGGTTACATACAAGGGACAGGTTTATACTTATACTATAGTTAAACGATGAAAGTGCGGCACATAATATATGCAGCCATAGCGCTCTCAGTTTCCTGGACTGTAAATGCCCAGGAGAGCGTCCCCGCCAATGAAGCCTTCGATTTCCTGGGCTTCCCCCGTGGCATTGCCCAGAGCGGAATGGCAGGCGCCGGAAGCGCAATGACCTCCGGTCCGGCCGTGCTTTCCACGTTCGGCAATCCTGCAGTACTGCCGGTGGCAGTGGGGAAGGTTGATGCTGGCGTTATTTACAGCCACTCCCTTTCCAATAACATTGGCGGCGGCGTTGCCGTGCGTCTGGGAAAGGGATTCGCCATTTCCGCCGCGGTGGTGGACCAACTCCACCCCGTGAAGGATTTCGGTGGCGCCTATGGCAGCTTTGCTCCCAATGATCTCATTGTTGCAGGAGGCGCCGGAATATCCTTTGCCGGACACTTCAGCCTTGGACTGTCCGTGAAATACGTTCAGCAGAGGCTTATGGCCGATTATTCCATTTCCGGCGTGGCTTTCACCGCAATGGCCCAGTACCGCCTCAGTGGCCTTAACGTTGCCGCGGGTATTGCAAACTTCGGCTCCGGTGTGAAGTCAGAGAGCGGCCAGGCATCTCCGCTTCCGGCATCGGCCCGTCTTGCGGCATCCTATGAACTGGCGCTTGGCCCCGGCACCCTTGGTGCAGCCATTGACGCAGATTATTATTTTGCAGGAAAATTCGGCGTTTCCGCCGGACTCCAATACGGCCTTTGGGATATGATATATGCAAGGGCCGGCTACAGATATGCTTCCCAGGGAGCTGTTTATCCCTCTCACCTTGCCCTAGGGCTTGGTTTCAGGTGGAACTGGCTGTGCCTGGATGTTTACTATTTAACTGCCAATGCGCAACTAGGTGGCAGCCTTGGCGCAGGACTCAGTATACGGTTTTAGACAATAATTATTTATAACCCAAAATATTATTAACTTATGAGAAAATCCATTTGGACTGTACTGTTTACAGCGCTGGTAGCGCTTGTAGCGGTAAGCTGCGCCAAGGAAACAGACCTCACTGATGTCAAGAACAAGATTGATGAACTTGACCAGAGGGTTACCGCCCTTGAAAAGGCAGTGGAAAAAATCAACAAGGAAACCGTTCCTGGTTTTGAGAACTTGGTGAAAGCCCTGAATGAAAAACTCACTGTAGTATCTGTCATCGAAGGTGCCGATGGTGTTACCATCACCTTCTCCGACGGCACCACCTCCGTTATTACCAACGGTAAGGACGGTAAGGATGGCCAGGATGGTCAGGACGGCCAGGACGGTGAGGACGGTGAGGACGGTGAGGACGGCAAGGATGCCCAGGCTCCCGAGATCAACATCACCCTCATCGACGGCGTCTACTACTGGACCGTCAACGGTGAACTCCTCAAGGACGGCGACGGCAACCCCATCCCTGTTACCGGCAAGGGTGACAAGGGCGACAAGGGCGACAAAGGTGACAAGGGTGACAAGGGCGATACCGGCGCTGCAGGTGAAGACGGCGTTACCCCTCTGTTCGGCACCAACAATGAGCACAAGCTCATCGTTTCCTACGACAATGGAGAAACCTGGATTCCTATCGGCCTCAGCGTCATTGACGGCAGCGCTTTCACTTCCGCTTACATTGACGATGAGAAGTCTACTGACGACTACATCGTGCTGGTAGTGGGTGAAACCGAGGTTCAGATCCCCAAGGAGAAGGCTTTTGCACTGAAGATCAACTACGAAGGCGACCTCTCCTCAGTAGGTGCCAACGCAGGTGACACCATCCCCCTCGAGTATGAGGTTGAGGGCGCATCTGCAGGTGACGATATTACCGTTGATATACTCAGCACTACCGCCGGAATCGAGGCGACGATTGACAAGATTGACGACCTTCATGGTACCATTCTGATCTCTATCCCCGCTGCAGATCCGGAGAATCCCAAGGCTGTTTCCGGCAAGCTCTTTGTATTTGCCGATAACAACAAGGGTAAGACCAACATCAAGGTTATCTCCCTTGAGGAAGGTACAATCACCGCTGTCGCAGACGTATCTGCACAGGTTTCTGCCGCCGGTGGCGAGATTCCTCTCACCGTTACCACCAACAAGGAGTATGACGTAACAATCAGCGCAGATGCAACAGAATGGCTGTCTGTGGTTAACACCAAGGTTGCTCGCGTTGATGAGCTTAACATTGTTGCTAAAGCTAACACTACCGGTTCATACCGTGTAGGTATTGTCACCCTTACAGACCACGCAACTGATGAGGTTATTGAAGAGTACACAATCCTGCAGCAGCCTTCATCCGAAGTTGCAACAAATCCCGCCTCTTTAGCTCAGTTGGAGGATGGTACAGATGTCACTCTCAGCAAAGTCACTGTTGTTGCTGCATCCAAGACCAGCGCCATTGTTTCTGACGGCACCAGCTTTATCTGGGTTGAGGCAGAAGGACTGGTACCCCAGACTGTTGTGACCGTAAGCGGTAAGAAACAGACTGATGACCTGAATCTTACATATGTTGCAGACGCCGAGGCTGATGTTGACGCAGAAGCAGAGCCTGCCGTTATTGACGAGCAAAAGGCTTTCCGCTATTATCGTTATACCAGTTTCACCTATTTCCTCACGTCCCTGAACGGAACGGTGACCAAGGACGATGCCGGTCAATATATCCTCAATAGCGCTCTCTATTCTGGATTCAAGATGGTGATTGAAGACCCTGTCGACGCTTTGAATATCGACGCCTTGGTTGGCAAGGAAGTCCTGTTCAAGGGTTGGGTAAAGGCCCTTATTCCCAATTCCGCCATTGCTAAGTACACATTTGATGTGTATGCTGCTGAGATTTCCGAGTTTGATCTTGCAAATGAAGCTGGCTGGACCCTTACCTATTCTGGTTATTCTGAGGAAGACGATCAGGAAGAGGTCTCTGTCGCCGCTTCTGCGGAGCTTGAGGAAGCCGCATATATGGTTATTCCTTTCACTTCTGCCCAACTTGAAGACCTTGAATCAGAAGAAGCATTCCTGGCCCTTGTCAAGCAGACTGCAATCTCATCTGTAGATGACCTTCAGTATGATATTACATACTATCGTAGCAATTATTCTTGGGACGAAATCTTCGCAGATTACACTTATGTGGGATCAGGCGACGCCACATTTGACGGACAGTTCCCTTATGGTACTAACAAGGTTGTTGTAGTAGGCGTAGACCAGTATGCACGTTTCAGCGGAAAATACGCTGTTGTGGATGCTACCCGTCCGGATCCTGCAGTTGATGCCGCATATGATGATTTCCTTGGCAAGTGGATCATTGAAGCAAGCAGCGGGTCAAGCGTCTGGACAGTTGCCCAGGATGAGGCTGGTGTATCCTATACCATTACTGGTATCAATAATGTAACATCCCTTACCGGCGTTGGCGAAGTGTCTGTGTCCGGTATATTCAGTAAGGGAAAACTTGTTATTCCTGTTCAGGCAATAGGTAATGCATTCACATCCGGAAGCAATCAGTACCAGTACTACCTCTCTGGTATTATGGCCAATGGTTATGTTACCAACGACACTGAAGCAAAGTTGGCAACGATGGCACTTATGCCCAACGGAACTATCGATCTGCGTGCCGGAAGTGCTGACGATGTCTTCTCAAGTATGTATTTCCTCAGATGGAATCTGACCTCCGGAAGCATTGGACTTGCCAGCAGCGTATATACCCCGCTACCTAACGTTCTTGAGGTTGCACCTTATATCCCTACTTATGAAGACTACCTTGGCGCTTGGAATGTTGACAGGGATGGATCAGTTACTGACACCTGGCTCATAACCCCTAACGTTGACGGATCTACTTACTATATTTCCGGAGTCGGTGGTTGGTCAGACAAGATTGTCGCAAATTACAGCGCTTCCAATGGAGAAATGTATATTGTTCCCCAATCCAATCTCTTCCAAACGACACATCAGTCTTACGGACCTCTTCAGGTTGGGATCCGTGGTTACTATATGAATGGCTCAAGCGCTTCTGGTGTGAACGGATCATATCAGATGTCATTCAGGCTTACAGACGAGGGCTCTGATCAACTTTCCGTCTCATTGCCTGCTCTGACACTCACTTCTGGCGCAGAAATTCAGATAGACGGTTTACAATGGTATGCTCTCATTATGGAGGGACAGTATGCTGGTTATTCACTCACGTACACTAACCTTACAAGCCTTCTTGGCAAAGTATTGGACAAAGCTCCTACCGATATCAATGCCTACAATAAGTGGATTGGCAGTTGGAATGTGGGTGAAGAAGTATGGACTGTTTCTCCTGCCGTCGAGGGTTACACATATGAGGTGACCGGTATCGGTGGAACACCTTTCAGCTTCGCTGCCCAGTACGACTATGATTCAGACGCATTCGTTCTCTCTGAGCAGGATGGCGTGGCTACTGTTTCTATCGATGTTTCTGATACTGACGAGCCTGAATATATAGACGTAGATGTTGCTCTGTACGGTAATATTCTGTACAATGAGACTGTTTATTATTGGGGTGACGGAGTTCCGGTTGCGTATGCTGTTCTCTCCGGAAACGCTGCAACGTTGATTCCTCTGACTTCCAACGCCACCTATGGCGATTTCATAGGTTTCACCTTGTACGGTGTAGGCGATGAGGATGTTTATGACTTGGCTCAGATGTTCGAGTTGCCGGCTGATATTACAGCAAACAACGGTCAGTCATCACCTGTAAAGCCTTCCAAGAAGGTTAAGAAGAGTGTTAATAGTTCTGCGAAACCTCAGACCGTTGTACTCTCCGCCCGTTCCGATACTCTAATGGAGTATGTTAAAGCAAGCGCCTCAAACAAGACTCAGAAGACAGCAAAACAAAGTATAGCCCTTTAATTGGACTATAATAATATCGAAAAAAGGGTTGACTCATTACAGGGCAGCCCTTTTTTTATTGTTTTTTGACAGAAATATATATATCTTTGCAAAAAGTATATATGCAGACGGTAACTCAAAAAAGACGCAAACTTATTGACCTTGATCCTTCCGTGTTTGAAGCCCTGACTGTTCAAGCCAGGGGAAAAGGAGTGTCCTTGAAACAATACATTGAGACGCTACTGAAAGAGGAATCTCAAAAGCGTGCGCCTGCTATTCCAAAATCTGTGACAAGCCCTAGGGTAATCGGCCTTGTGGGCATTGCAAAAAGGGTCCTTGACAGCATCGATCCTAACGATGACAGAGCAATGTATATATTGTCAAAGTGATGGACAGACTCTTTCTGGATACAAATATTATCCTGGATATAATACTTGAAAGGGGCAATTACCAGCCGTGCCTTGAGATTCTTCAGAGAGGAGATGACGGCAAGGTGGAGTTATGCACCTCTTTTCTTACTATGGCAAACATCGCTTATATCCTCAGGAAGGCTTTTTCAAACGTTGAGAAAGTCATAACCCTCAAGCAGTTATCCTCCATAATAAAAGTTTTGCCGATGGATGGGGAACAGTTTGACAAGTCACTGTTTCTGGACGGACCGGATATTGAAGATATCTTTCAGGCGCAATGCGCTGTCTCGGCGGGGTGTAATTGTATTCTGACTCATAACCCCAAAGACTTCAAGATAACATCTTCATTGCTTAAAGACTGGAGATGCCCTTCTGTTATGACACCTGAGGAGTATACAGCAGTTTTTTTTGTATCTTTGTAATCTATGAGCGAGTATATTGTATCTGCCAGGAAGTACAGGCCGGACTCCTTCGAGACCCTTATCGGCCAGGACACAATTGCAAGGACGCTGTCAAACTCCATAAAGAGAGGGCAGCTGGCGCACGCATACCTTTTCTGCGGGCCCCGCGGCGTGGGTAAGACCACCACGGCTCGTATCTTTGCAAAGATGATAAACTGCGCCAATCCCGGGCCGGATATGGAGCCCTGCGGGCAGTGCGAATCCTGCGTCTCCTTCAAGGAAGGTCGCAGCTATTGCATCCATGAGCTTGACGCCGCTTCCAATAACTCCGTAGAGGACATCAAAACCCTTATGGAGCAGGTGCAGGTGCCGCCCCAGGTTGGAAAGTACAGCGTGTACATCATAGATGAGGTGCACATGCTGTCCCAGAGCGCCTTCAACGCCTTCCTCAAAACCCTGGAAGAGCCCCCGGCACACGCCATCTTCATCCTGGCCACAACGGAAAAGCACAAGATACTCCCCACCATACTCAGCCGCTGCCAAACCTACGACTTCAACCGTATCAGCATCTCCGATATGGTGAAAAACCTGCGCGGAATAGCGGAAAAGGAAGGCGTAACCATAGACGACGAATCCCTTCACGTGATAGCCTCCAAGGCCGATGGCGCAATGCGTGACGCCCTCACCATCTTTGACCAGACGGTGGCCTTCTGCGGCACTTCTGTGAGTTATGAGGACGTAAAGCGCAACCTTGGCGTTCTGGACCACGAGTACAGTTTCTCCATTGTGGACGCAGCCCTTGCAGGAGACTATGCAAAGTGCTTCACCATCCTTGATGAGGTTCTTGCAAAGGGATTCAATGCCCTCCATTTTGTGGGTTCCCTCAGTGAGCACTTAAGGAACCTTGTGGTTGCCAAGACAGGCGGCCTGGAGCCCCTTCTGGAACTTCCGGATTCCCTGAAGAAGAAATACGCAGAGCAAGGCGCACGCTGCTCCCTGGCGTTCCTGTATCAGGCCCTTGGCGTTACCACCGCCTGCGAATCAGGCTACAAGGCAGCGGTGAATCCCCGCCTCCACATAGAGTTCACCCTTATGAGGCTATGTTTCCTGCAGAATAAGCCTTCCGCGGGAGCAGAGGCTCCCGTGGCGCAGCCCGCTCAACCTGCTACGCAGCCTGCCAAGCCTGCCGAGCAGTCTAAGCCTGCAGCTCAGCCCACAGTGGTAGAACAGCCAAAGCCCGCGGAGGCAGAGCAGCCCGCCACACCGGCACAGCCGCGCCGCAGGGCTCCCAAGACGGGATCGGCCCTGTCAATAAGCGCCATAGCGGTGGAGAAAGAGACTCCCGGTCAGGCCGGGAGTGACGATGCTGCTGCCGGTAACACTGACACCCGCCTTCCGGATGACGACACCGTGCGTCTCAAATGGAAGGAACTTGCAGGGCAGTATACCTCAAAGCCCCGCCTTGCCAGCATGCTCTCCAGCGGCCAGATCAATCTGAGTGAAGACGCCGGCGTGAAAGTTGTGGAATTTGTGGTGATGAACGAGGCCCAGAAGCAGTGGGTGGAGGAAAAGATGCAGCGTGAGTTGGAGACAAAACTCCGTGACCTCCTTTCCTGCCGCAAGGTGAACATTGTGGTTGCCGTAACCCCGGAGCCGGAAAACGCAGAGAAAGTCCCGTATATGCCTGAAGAAAAGGCCAAGGACCTAATGGAAAAGAATCCCGCCGTCCGTGAATTTGTTGCAGAGATGGGACTTGACACCAAATAACCATTGTCATTCTGAGCGAAGCCCGAAGGGCGAAGTCGAAGAATCTCAAAATTTGAAAGATGAAGTTAATTGCAGATAAGATTGTAAAGAAATACGGTGTACGTACCGTTGTGAAGGGCGTATCCATGGAGGTGCAGCAGGGAGAAATAGTGGGATTCCTTGGTCCTAACGGCGCCGGTAAAACCACCAGTTTCTATATGATCACCGGCCAGGTAAAGCCCAATGGCGGCAATATCTACCTTCAGGACGATGAAGGTAACATCACGGACATCACCACCCTCCCTATGTACAAGAGGGCCCAGAGTGGTATTGGTTACCTTCCCCAGGAAGCATCCGTGTTCCGCCAGATGACCGTAGAGGACAATATCATGTCCGTAATGGAAATCTCTTCCTCCACAAAAGGAATGACTAAGGCCCAGAGGGTAGAGCGTATGGAAAGGCTCATAGATGAGTTCAACCTGTCAAAGGTACGTAAGTCCCGCGGTATCCAGCTTTCCGGCGGTGAGCGCCGCCGCTGCGAGATTGCCCGCGCCCTTGCCGTAGATCCCAAATTCATCCTCCTGGATGAGCCCTTTGCCGGGGTTGACCCCATTGCCGTGGAGGACATCCAGTACATTATCGCAAAGCTGAAATACCGCAATATCGGCGTTATCATTACGGACCACAACGTGGGTGAAACCCTTGCCATCACGGACCGCGCATATCTTCTTTATGAGGGCGTCATCCTTCAGGCTGGCACTCCGGAGGAACTTGCCGCCGATGAAGATGTACGCACCAAATACCTTGGCTCAGGCTTTGTCCTCAAGCGTTCCAAGAGCGTTGAACGCGCCCGTGCAGAGGTGGAGCATGAACACAACGTGTAAAGTTTGGCACGTGGCTTGCATTAACTAAAACCGGTTAGTTTTAAGTTGGTTTAGTTAATATTTGGTAAAAAGATCAGGCGCCCCGTGATGGGACGCCTGATTTTATTGTGAAGGTGTTACAGATTACTGCTCCTCCTGGAGACGCAGATGCTGTACATATATGGCCTTCTGATGAGCCATACGCTTGATCACAGAAGGTTTCTCGAAGTTTTTGCGTGCGCGAAGCTCACGGACTGCTCCGGTTTTCTCGAATTTGCGCTTGAATTTCTTCAGGGCCCTTTCAATATTTTCGCCTTCTTTAATGGGTACGATGATCATGCTTTTACACCTCCTTTTTCTAAATGGGCTGCAAAGTTATAATTTTTTTATTGACCTGCAAAATTTTTTATTTAAATTTGTAGGTAACAGTTTTGTTATGAGAGAAGGAGATTTCTCGACTACGCTCGAAATGACAATAAACAAACCATATTTTTTATGAAAAAGACCCCTCAAACCTATCCCTGGAAGTTCGCCTCAGTAGGCGGAACCGTACGTGTGAATATCCAAAGCGGCGAGGATATCCGTCACCTTGGGGAACTTGACCGCAAACTCTGGACGGTCCTCAGCTGCCCCACTCAAGGCCTTGAGTTCGATGAAAAGACACTTAAGTACATTGACGTGGACGCAGACGGCAAAATCCGTGTGGATGAAGTCATCAAGACCGCCCAGTGGCTCACCCGCGTCATCAAGGACGCAGACCTTCTCCTGGAAGGCCGTGACGTGCTGGAGTTCAGTAACTTCAATGAGGAAGATCCGGATGGCGCAAGGCTCCTTTCATCGGCCCGCCAGATCCTGAAAAACCTGGGAGAAGAGAAGGAGTCCGTTTCTGTGGAAGATACGGCCGATTTCACCAAGATCTTCGCAGGCACCCTCTTCAACGGTGACGGCATCATCACTCCTGCCTCGGCAGGGGAGGATGAGGCTCTTGCAAAGCTCATAGAGACCATAGCAGGCATTTCATCGGCCTTAGACCGCAGCGGCGTGCCCGGCATCACCGCAGACCAGATTGAGGCATTCTACGCCGCCTGCGCAGACTACAAGGCCTGGAAGGAAGCCGGCACCAAGGAAGTGTTCCCGTTTGGGGACAAGACCCCCGATGCCCTTGCCGCCGTTGAGGCCCTGAAGGACAAGGTGGCCGATTACTTTATGCGCTGCAAGCTCATCGGCTTTGACGAAGCAACATCGGCAGCCCTGGACGTTAACGTGGATAAGATTGCCGCAATTGAGGGCAACCTTGCCGCCGCCCAGGACCAGATTGGCGCCCAGCCCCTTGCAAAGCCTTCAAAGGACGGGAAACTGAAACTTGACGCAGTGAACCCTGCATGGAAGGCTGCAGTTGACGCTATGAAGGAACTCGTCGGTGCTCCCAAGGTACTTGATGAGGCTGCCTGGAATGAAATCCTTGGAAAGTTCGGCCCCTACTGCGCATGGATCGGCGCCAAGAAGGGCGGGGAAGTGGAAGGCCTTGGCCTTGAGTGCGTGGAGGCCATCCTCAAGGAAGACAAGAAAGCCGCCCTCCTTGAACTTATTGAAAAGGACAAGGAAGAGGAAGCCAACGCCCTCTCAATTGAGGAAGTCGGAAAACTTGTGAGCCTGTACAGGAACTTCTACCGTTTCCTTAATAACTATGTAGTTCTGGCCGATTTCTATGACCCTGAGAAGAAGGCCATCTTCCAAGCCGGACGCCTGTACATTGACCAGCGTTCAACGGACCTCTGCGTAAAGGTTGCAGGTCCCGCCCCGGAAATCTCCTCCCTCAGCGGAATGTACATCCTCTACTGCGCCTGCACCTCTGAGAAACTTGGCAAGTCCTTCAACATTGCCGCAGTTCTCACCGACGGTGACGTGGATGGCCTCCGTGAAGGCAAGAACGCCGTGTTCTATGACCGTGACGGAAATGACTACACCGCAAAGGTTATTGCTATAGTGGACAATCCCATCTCCGTACGCCAGGCCTTCTGGAGCCCTTACAAGAAGGTTGCCCGTATGATCAACGACCGAATTGACAAGAAGGCTGCAGAGAAGAACGAGAAATCAATGGCAGGCCTCACCGCCGCAACCAATACCGCGGCAGACGGAAAGGCTCCCGCCGCTCCGTTCGACATCGCAAAATATGCCGGTATCTTTGCCGCAGTAGGTATGGCCGTAGGCCTTATCGGCGCAGCTCTGGCAGGTGTGGTTGCCGCACTTAAGGGTATTACCTGGTGGCAGGCACTCATCATCATTGCCGTGGTCCTTCTCCTTATCTCCGGTCCTTCAATGTTCATCGCCTGGCGTAAACTCCGCAGGCGTGACCTTGGCCCCGTGCTCAACGCCAACGGCTGGGCCATCAACGCCAAGGCCCTTGTGAACACCAAGTTCGGCAAAACTCTCACTTCACTTGCCAAGTTCCCTAAACTCACTGCAGTTGACGAGAAAGCCCGCAAGGCCCGTAACCGCCGCCGCTTCTGGGGCTGCTTCTGCGGCCTCATCATAGCCGCTCTTCTGTGCCTGTGGCTGTTCAATTTCCTGGCTCCCAAGTGCCCCAGCCCTCTCAAGCGCTATCAGCCCGCTCCCGTTGAGGAGGTGGCTCCCGCAGAGGACCCTGTAGAGGCCGAAGCCGAAGCACCTGTTGAAGCAGAAACGCCTCAGGAGTAACTGCTATGGACACCCCGTTCCCGTTTTCGCAGTATGTGACCGGTAACAAGTTTATCGGCAGGAAACAGGACGTGACTCTCCTTGGGAACCTCCTTACCCAGGGAGAGCACGTCTCCATCTTCGAGCCCCCGAAGACGGGCAAGACCTCCCTTATCCAGCAGACGCTCTTTTCCTTAAGGGTAACTGGCCGTACCTTTGCCGTGGGGCAGTTCAGTGCCATGAACATCCGCTCTGAGGAGGATTTCCTCCTCCGGCTTGGATCCACCGTCCTCAAGATGGTGGCCTCAAGTCCCGCGGAGTTCGAGGCCCTTGTGAAGCAGCATCTCCAGGGAACGCACTTTGTCTTTGACGCGGATGATTTCACCCAAACCGGGCAGGCCGTGTCCCTTGGCTGGGAGCTGGACAAGAATGACGCACTTGCAATGCTGCGCCTTCCTTTTGCCCTGGCCGATTCCAGGCAGCAGAAGATGATCCTCATCATAGAGGAGTTCCACTGCGTTGGTAATCTGGAAGACCCTGACGGAATCCTTCGGCCTCTATCGGCCGTAATCAAGGAGCAGAAGGGGAGGAACTTCTCCTTTATCTTCTCCGGCAGCGCCGTGAATGCCATGAGCGCCATCTTTACGGGAAGCGTCCTTTTCAGCCGCCGCGTGGAGAGGGTGTCTCTTTCACTGGCGCCGGAGGAAGAAGTGACGGAGCATCTTCACCGCGGGTTCCTATCCAGCGGTAAGGTGGTGGAAAAGCGCCTTCTGCAGGGAGTGTACAACCTCTTCCGCGGGCACCTCTGGTACATCAATCACCTAATTGCCATTGCCGATTCCCTTAGCCGCGGCTACATTATGGAGCCGCTCCTGGTTGAGGCCCTGGAGGGCCTTGTGAGTATCCACGAGCCTTCTTTCCGCGGCATCATGAACGGTCTCACCACCCATCAGGTGAGTCTCCTCAAGGCCACGCTTGACGGGGTTACCCGTTTCAGCGCGTCTGAGGTGATCCGTAAGTACGGGCTCAATTCATCGGCCAATGTAAAGAGGGTGAAAGAAGCCCTCATGAAGAAAGAGGTTATAATGCTGGACCAGAATGACAACCCCGTCCTGGAAGACCCCCTCTTCGAGTACTGGGTGCGCAAGTACTACTTTGAGATGAAGGACTAGCGTCTTTTGCCGTGTTGACACGTAAAACACGTATAAGGCCGATTTCACTGCCAACACGGCAAGGAAATCGGCCTTTTTGGTCAAAAACGTTGCCGTGTTGGCATCAAAAACCCCATTGTGGGCAATCTGAGTGTCAACACGGCAAAGATTAGAATATTCGCGGATTCTTGTTTTCTTCTTTCACGTCAAACCTAACGGTCCCGGCCTTATTCTCAACAATCAAATACAGGTATAAGTCATCTATCACCAATGTGTCAATATGGCTCGAATAATCTACGTAGACCTTTTTAATCAATATGTCATCCAATTTGAATTCCCAGGAATCTGATGATAATGGATCCCCTGTATCTTGTGTTATTGAGAACAAACCTATTGATGTTTGTTGTTCGAATATTCGTTCTTTTGAATGAGCGTCATACAATCCCGCAAACAATCCGATAATGAAAATATAATACAATATTATAAAACCTATTATGGCACCACTAATTATAAGTCCCTTCTTCAATATCTTATTCATTTTGTACCACTGCTTATATAATATTGAATCATTCATAGGATTTATAGAAAAAGTCCTGTATTAAAGCATTTGCATCTTCTACGTCGCTGTAGTATGAACATAAAAATGGATGATATCTCTCTCTTTTGCCTACAGTTCTGATATAGTTGCCATCTTTTGAATAATGGTACGTTGATTTATCATAACTGATGCTATTTATACATTTGTAAAGGATGCCATCAGAGTTGCTCCATACTCTTTCTATGTTGTCCAGTAGCGGCCCGGAAAGCAGGACTGTTGGGTAATAATAGAGACCCCATTCTTTTTCACAAGATGGTATCTGCTCAAATAAATACGCTTGTCCCGTTATTGATGAAATATAATAATACTGATAATAAACAGGTTTGTGGCTTACTGTAATTGCATCCAGTGTAAAAGATTTTCGGTGAAACAAATAACGACATCGCTGGACCAAATTCTTACAAAAGATTACTATATATTGTCTGCCTCTATAGAAAAATCCCTTGGTATTATCTTTAAGCGCAGAAATAGCATTTATTACTGATGCTCGTTGCAATGAACAAACGTATAAACAATCGTGCGTCGCAAGGTTATCAGTATGAGCGCTGATTGATCGGGCCATTTCGATGTCGTCCGGATTAAAAGAAACCAGAAAGGCCGATGAGGCTATTTGTTTATATACATCGTTATACCCATACCGAAAAACCTTATTAACACTATCGACACATATTAGAGCATCTTGTTCATATTTAGGTATTGTAAACAAATAGTTACCACTGCCTGTTGAGTAATATTGATAAAAGGAATCTCCTTTGTTGAGATATAGAGAATCCACCTTATATTGCAAAGAGGCATAAGGGAAAAAATCGTGCTTTGATAAAGAGATAAACTCAAATAACGCGATTACCAGCAAGAAAAGAATAACTATTCTAAAACAGATTCTTGATTGTTTCATATACTCGAGTTATAAAATCGGTCTTCATTTCTCCCCCGGCTGGTGAACTCATCATCTCTTGAATATTTGTATCCAACAATTCAGCAGAACGATTTTCATCCTGTGCTTCAGACATTAGTCCTTTTGTGGAATCAGACATTCCCAAAGTATGCCCAATTTCATGTGCGGGAGTAGAACTTGTTTTTTTATCCTTAAGCGTTAATGATACTGATTTCTTAATATATATCTCTTTATGATCTTTAGTTACACCAACAGCTGGAACTGAAGAATAAAAATCAACTTTCTTATCGTTCACCTCATACGTGTTTTCATGCGGATTTCTATCGCGTTGAATAGCACGTTCTTCAACCGTTAGTTTATAACAAATATTATATGTTTTTCCAGTTGATGGATCAGTAAAAGTATCGTTCTTTCGATGGTTCCAATGATTCACTCCCTGTTTTGCCGAATTAGCGGACAAATCATCATGAGCATAATAATTAGCGTAGATATAGATGGTATTGAATCTACGGATCTTTCTAAAATCTCTTCCATCCGGATCCACAAGATTGACAGGATTGCCGGCACAGTAGAGATATGGACTACGCCCCGGGTCCTGCTCACACAGCGGGTCCATCGTGGTGAAACGGGCTATTCCTGGAATATACATACGGGCTGAAAAGTCGTAGGCTTTCTGCTTGTCAGCTAGTTTCCTCTGATATTTCTCCAGGTCTTTTTGCTTTTTCATTATTACTAGGAGTTGCAGACTTTCCTATTAAAATTACCAAAAGTGTTATAATGTCATACAATAGTATAATCGGACATTCAAGATGCGTAACGGTAGATAGGTAATCAGTATCTCCTTTCACATAAAGATGGCTATTGATTATCAAAGTAACCAAGACCATATAAACATTGAAAATGCCTATAATTACAAATGCAGTCCATGTCACTAAGTGCTGTATTCTACCGGGCAAACAGTGCATTTGTCGCAAAACAAAGCAACACAAGATTACCACTAGCGTAAGTATGAAGCAAGGTACTTTCGTATAGGATAGTGAACAGTCATCATAACTTATAGAAACATTTCCGGTAGAATGGAGATTGTAGAACATATTCATGTCATACTTCTCAATAATGGAGAGCATTAGGCACAAGTATAGAGACAATAGAATATATAGAACAACAATCACTATACTCCAAAATCCGCGTTTTGTCTTTATGCTATTCATGGAATTTAGATAAGAGGTCTTTGAGAAAAACTACTGGGTCAGAAATTGCTTGAACCTCTCGCCCTCTCGCGTTTTGATTGGATAAATCTTTGCCAAACCGTTTTGGAGAAATGGATTCCGACTGAATATCAACTCCACCAACATTGGCTGCTTCCTTTGTAGTAGTTACACAGTTATTATTAAAAACGTTATAGTTATCTATTACCCGATAATTCGGATTATCGAACATTGATTTCGCCTCATTTGTTGGTGAACTTCCGGTATTGAATTGTGCTTCAAAAAAAGAATCAATCCGACCTTCATTCCCATTGGGGAGTTCATATATTTCAAAAGCCCCCTCTTCTAATGTATTCTGAAGATAAGACTCTGCTGAAGAATCCTTCAAAATACCTAATACTCCCTCTCCTGTTGGATTAAATCGGCCCATTGTTATGCCAGACGAGACTGGATAAAGAGCACCATATCTCCCATATGTATAAACGGTTGTACTCTTACCTTCTCCCGTGGTTATAAAAGCGTGTCCTGGGAAGCTATTTTTCTGAATATATATCCTTGGTACTTTCCCATCCGGATCCACTAGATTCACAGGATTCCCGGCACAGTAGAGATATGGGCTATGGCCGGGATCCTTCTCACATAACTGATCCATCGTGGTGAAACGGGCTATTCCCGGCATATACATACGGGCGGAGAAATCGTAGGCTTTCTGCTTGTCATCCCACTCCTTTCCGGAGTACTTGTAGTTGTTTACAGGGCCGTCACTGAAACTTTCATACACAACTTCACCATAAGGATCGTAATGGTATATCTTCTCTATTGAACCATTTTCATCCACTATGGCCCTTATATTACCCTGATGGTCCGTGACGAAGAAATGATATACCCCTGCGATATTACCGCCGACCGATTGGAACGTTACGTAGCCCACTTCCACCAGCAGCATTGAAGGCAAGCTACCCTCCATGATAAGCGGCCCGAGATATGTCCTTGTGGAAGTCGGATGAGGATCGGACTGTGAGTTTACTGTCCTTTTCAGCTTCACTCCGTCTGCCGAGTACAAGATGCGGACAGTCTGGGCATCCGTGCCGGTTCTCACCACTTGCTGCGGGAGGTTCAGGATGTTGTAGCCAATGCTTTGTATTCCCTGGGCCCACGCCGCAGTCATGTTGCCGCACGCGTCATACAGATAGTCCGGCAACAATTGTTCCGGCTCAATTACCGGTTCCGGCTCGGGAACAAATGGGTCGGGAATTAACGGATCCGGAATACCTGGCTCGGGTTCCGGCTCCGGCTCTGCAAACTCCGCGCCGGGTTCAATAAACTCATCGCTAAGATTAACCACCATTGAGTAAGGATCAAGGCCATATAGTGTCAAACGGTTTCCTTCATAAGTGAACGCATACACATTCTGTGCATCATATAATGTGAGAATGTTTCCCTCATTGTCATATGTGTATTGCCTTGTGAATCGGTAAGTGGTATCCGTTGAAGTATGTCTGGCCTGCAACAATCGGGAATGATTATCATAGACAAAACGGTACTTGTGGGAAGACGTATCGGCCGAGGCCGCCAAAGACCACTCCTGCAATGCAATATCGCCGCCCCAACGGGGTGTGAATAGCGTATCGGCCGAAGACTGATAGTTCAGGCTCTCGGAGAATGTGCTGCCGTTTGCGCCAACGCCAAGGGAGATGAGCCAGTCACGGCTGTTATATGAATACAACGTGTTCAAAGCCGTGTTTCCGTTCCGGCTGTCTGCCCGGACACGCCCCACACTGTCATAACTCAAGTTCTTGAGTATGACAGGAGAAGCGCCATTGACACTGTGAGCAGTCTGAAGGGGGCGCTCGCAGTTATCGTAGCTATATGTATAACACTCAGACAAAATGCTCTGTCCTGAACTACAATAGGAGCTTTCACCGGCAGTCAGATTCCCGGCGAAATCATAACCGTATCGGGAAGAGATTCTCCTTCCTGTGAGGTGATTGCTCTTGGACTGAACAACCCGGCCTTTCTCGTCATAGTAATTCACGCTCCAGAGATAATTATTCCCGGCGTCAGTGCCAAGCACTTTATTCAACGCTCCCGTCTGCAATCCGGTTGAAGAAACGGAATATGCCGTGCCATACGGCTCGTTTGACAAAGGTTGGACATACATGACCGACACGTCATTCGCACCCGGGACAGTCCATTTCCCAAGGAAAGAATAGTCGTCCCACCAATGAACGGTGAGAATCTCCGGGTTGGACAGCGTATAGCCGGACAGCGTATAACCGTACATACCCTCGCTGACCAGGGGATATGAACGGGAGACTTCAAGTGTCAGGCCCTCCAAGGGGTTGGCAAAAGGATCCAGAAGCTGACCGCTGACAGTTCCTTTAAGACACTCTCGGCCATTGGAGTCCGTCAATGTGAACTTCCATCTCCCTGCCGCGCGGTCATTGCCGTCCTGCTCAAAGACGACATGGTCGTCCTCATCGTACACAAAATAAACCCATTCACACCCCGGCAACCGTTTTGCTATGCATCGGCCACGGCTGTCATAGCGGTACAGGTAGGCGTAATAACCAATTGCAGGACATCCCGATTCGCTTATTATACTACCTTCAGCCGTATCAAGTACAGCAGAAAGACTTGGAGGCAATACTGCTGTCAATCGGCCCATACCGTCATATACGTAATAAGTATCCAATCCTTCCTCGCGCCGGAGGACTTCCTGCCCCCACATGTCCTTATATGAATACGAGACGGCGCCGTCCTCATTGGTAGTCTTCAACACCTCAAGCGTCCCGGCGGGCCAGAAAGACCTTTTATCGATGATAGCCGCTCCGTCCAGCCCGTATGAGACGGTGTAACGGCGGCAAAACCGGGCCGAGTTGCTATAACGTGTGTTTGACAGATATGAATAGCGTACGGAATGATCTCCGGGGCGCCAGTCGGCGCCGGGGCCGTACTCCTTGGTTATCCTGTCCAAAGGAGTGGAGTCGTAGACGACCTCGGAATACGGATATACACTGGCTGGGGGCGGCGAGGTCCTTGTAGTATATGGTATACTTGTCCTGGTTAACCGGCCCTTATTATCATAGATGTAATCCCTGACAATGTTATTCCCCAACGTGGAGGCATTTATCTGGATGAATGCCGATTTCCGCCCAAAACCGTCGTATCTGGTTTCCTCCGTGTAAAAGGAGGTGCCGTCGGCCGAGAGGTAGCGATTCTTAAGCACCGCGTTTTTTACGGAGAGCACCCCGGAAGGAGCTTGGTAGAGATACTGATATGACACCTCCGTATTCCCGGCGTAGTCACATACAGACTCCAACCTGCGGTTCCAGTCATAACTGTACGATTTGGCAATGCCCCTTGAATCTGTCACCGACCCAAGCAGCCCGGGGAAAGTGTATGTGTATGATTCCTGAAGGCAGCCTCGTGAGAATGTCAGAAGTTTCATTCCCGAGGAGTCCCAGGTTAAATAAGAGTGATGCCCGGCACGGTCTACGGCCTCAGTGATATTACCGTGAGTGTCATAGCTGACGAATGACAACTCGGGTAATGTACCGTAACGTGGTGAACGGGTCAGGCCATTGTACCATACCCATTGGGAGGATTGAACAGGAGCGCTCAGCCCTGCCACAAAAACGGAGTCCGGGACCCACGAGTCCGAGCCCTGGTTGTATCTCCAGGTGGTGAGCGATGCGCCTGTCACCTTCCCGCCGCGAAGTGTCAGCTTCTCGACAAGCCGGCCGCCGTTGTTGGAAGATGACATAAGTGAATAGTTCACAGACCCAAGGTCCTCCGCATAGGTATAGAGCTCAGATTCAGAGTCATCTTCCCTTGCACGGGTCCGTGATTCTATCCTCCTGTGGCTGTTATATGAATATGTCTCGGTTTCCGTGATCGGCGCACTGCCGTCTTCCAGCCACGTGGTTGTAGTTTTTGACAGCAATGCGGGATGGTAATACGCTATACGGTTTACCGAGATTCTCTTCAGTACACCGCTTGGGGCAGGATTGCTTTTACTGATAGCAAGCAAATACTGAGTATCGGACGGTTGAGCGTAAGTCATAGTATCACGCCGCACCAGATTGCCTTGACTGTCTCTGTAATCAACCCCTGTAAGAAGCCCCCTTCCAAGTTGCATTGAGGTCACCGGGTCCTGAAGCAGGGAGCAGTTGATATTGGACTCGGTCCATTGAGGTTCCTGGTCCGGCACGGTGGTGTGGTCGCTGTAATGATAAGTGGTGCTGCTGCCATCGGCAAATGTCTCAGTAACGCTGCCGTAGGTCACGTGGTTGCCGGAAGTCGGGGACAGCTGGTTTATTATGCGTTCACTGCCGATACGGTACTGCACGTCTGTAAAACCTATCTCCAGGCTGATCGGGTCATTGAAAAAGCCCGGATCCTGGTACGACTGTGTTATCCGGCTGCGGCCGATGGCGCCGTACAGCGGCTTGCCGGAAAGAATGCCTGAGTTGTTGTATGTGAACGTGCGCTGCCTGACCGACGTTGCCGACAGAGAATCCGTGATAGACTTGATCCTGAGTCCTCCGGCCATACCGGGATTATTACGTGTTGTAATATCAAACTGTTGTGTAACCGGATTGAAGCAGCTGGCAATAAGGTTATATGTATGAGGTTCATATTTGAACTTCCTCACGCCACCCGTAGGGTAAGTGATTTCCCTCAGAATCTCCGCCTGCATGTATTCGGGATCGGCGGCGCGGCGGACGTCCATCGTGTCATTGAGAGAGTATTTGTAGAAGTTATCTGACTCATATGTCCTGTTTGCCAGTACGTCCATATAATGACGTCTGGTATAGTATCCCCAATGATCCGTAAACTTGCTGTGGTAGCTGGGAGGAAGGGAGAGCGTGTCATAGGAAAACCGGTATTCCCGGTCATATTCTCCATGTGTCAATTGACGGAAGCATACCTTGTCCAAACGCAGGCGCGGCTTGGGCCCGGGATAATCAGGATTGACCACAACGTTATTTGGAACAATGTTGCCTTGCATATATTCCTGCATTCGCTCCAGTCCTCGGTAGTGCAGGCTGATAATGCTTGTAGGGCCGATGATGTCCGTCACACCCATATGGTAGTTCTCCTCATTGAGGAAGGTGTAGATGTTAAGACCTGACATCCCTCCCATAAGATGAGTGAATTCCGCCTGGGTTACATCGGATTCAAGTTCGTCCGTCTTCCATATATGAAAGTCAAGATAGTCCCCGGACATACTGTTCTCAACCCTGGTCAGGTAAGATGGGTTCAGTATTGTAAGGGTGAGATTACTGTAATTGGACTCGTTGGTATAATACTCGTCAGTGCGGTAAAATGACTGCCCGGAAAGGGTACTGATGTCCGTACAATGTACCCAGAGCTTTGAATGGACGTCTGTCTTGACAATCGGGAAGCCGTGTTTCTCGTAGGTGAAATCAATCGTTTCCCCGCCAGGATAAGCTATCTGGCTAAGATACCAGGTGTTGGCGGCACCCACAAGACGCTGGGCGCTCAAAAGAGTGTCCTGCTGATAACTGAACTCAATGTTGTCAAGGCTGTTCCCGAATGTGTATCTGACTCCGTCACCCTTGTACAAGGTAAGGGTCTTGATATATGTGAACAGATTGGCGTCAAGGTGACTGGGGCCTTTTGTGTATAAACGGACCGGGTCTTCTTTCCTGTCAAGTTCATAACTTACGCTGAACTCTTCGGCCGTCTGGGAAACGATTCTGATTCCATTGGGACCGTCAAAGTAAAATGATGCATTTAATCCGTCAATATTCACTATAAACTCGTCCGGCTCATAATCCAGAGGAGTGTCGTTGATGGCGAATGAATTAAGATTGACCGGGTTACTCCAATCCGTATTGTGGTAATAAAGCCAGTTATAAAAGAGACCGGGGCCGTCATAAAGCGGCAATTCCGGGTTTACAGTAGGCGGCCCCTCTGGAGGCGCATCCATATTTGGAACTATAATAGGCTGGCTGTCATTGTAATGATGCGTCTGATTATAAAAGAACAACTCATCATAGCTGTATTCATCCTTCAAGCCATTAACCACTCTGTTGATACAACCACCAGCACGAAGGCTCCAGCCCAATCCTACCGGGCCGGCATGCTCGTCCGGCTTGTTGCCGCCGGCATGGTAGGACAGATATACTGGAAGATTGTAATTCTTTCCCTTGAGTTCAGTGAGAGGAATAGTAATGTTGGGTAGGCCGTTGAAATAATTGACCGGTACTTTGCCATATTCTCCCAGACTGGCTGCCTCGGGAGTAAATACCTGTGGTAGCGAAGCCATATTCGGGCGCTCCGATATCCCCGCCGGAGGCTCCAAGATTCCCTCCGGCTCGGGTAAGATTGGAAGATCCTGACCAAAAAGGTAACCGCCGGGAAGCCCAAGCAATAGCAGCAATGATAAAAGTTTTGGGACTCTCTTTGTGATAGCGGGTTGCATGGCAGGATGAAAAAGACGTTGACAATCCAAATATAGTGTTTTATTACCGGAATTACAATCTCTTCGAGAATTATTTGGATTTCACGGAAAAATGCGTATCTTTGCAGTCCCAAATTTTAACGGCTGAAAGGCAGAGTAAGTGCTGGGAAGGTCCAGACGCCTCAGGCTCAAACTTTTAATAAGTTTTTTAGTACAATGTACGCAATCGTAGACATTGCAAGCCAGCAGTTCAAAGTTGAGGCTGGAATGGATATCTTCGTAAACCGCCTCCAGGCAAAGAACGGAGAATCCGTAGAGTTCAACAAGGTTCTTCTCATTGATGCAGAAGGCGCCGTAAAGGTTGGAACTCCGTATGTAGAGGGAGCAGTTGTGAAGGCTACCGTCCTTGACGATGACGCCAAAGCAAAGAAAGTGCTCGTATTCAAGAAAATCCGTCGCAAGGGATTCCAGACTCTGAACGGTCACCGTCAGAAGCTCACCAAGATCCACATCGACGCTATCGCTTAACTTTTTAAAGACAGAAGATTATGGCACACAAGAAAGGTCAATCCAGTTCAAAGAACGGCCGTGAGAGTCATTCCAAACGTCTTGGCATCAAGAAGTTCGGCGCAGAGGTCGTAAAGGCAGGAAACATTATCGTGCGTCAGCGCGGTACTCAGCACAACCCTGGTCTTAATGTGGGTATGGGCAAGGATCACACCCTTTATGCCCTTATTGACGGCACTGTCAAGTTCACCCGCAAGCGTGACGACAAATCCTTCGTGAGCGTAGTTCCCTTTGAGAACTAGCCGCTGGGGAAACAGTTAATCAAGGAGGACTAGTACGGTCCTCCTTTATTATTGAAAAATATGCTTACACTCAAAACCTTACGCGAAGATCCGGAACTCGTGATCCGGAAACTTGCAAAAAAGCATTTCGACGCCCGTGAGATTGTTGCGGACGTAATAGCGATGGATGACCGCCGTAAAGCCATCCAGCAGGAATCTGACGCCCTCCTTGGCAAGCAGAAGAAGGCAGCCGCAGAAATCGGAGCCCTCATGAAGGCCGGAAAGAAGGAAGAGGCAGAGGCCGCAAAGGCAGAGGTTGCAGCCCTCAAGGCACGTTCTCAGGAACTCCTGGCCGAGGCCGATGAAAACGCCGCAGCCCTCCAGGACAAACTTGTCCTCCTTCCCAATCTTCCCTGTGACCTTGTTCCGGAAGGAGCAGGTGCAGAGGATAACCTGGTTGTGAAGATGGGAGGCCCCGAGGTTCAGCTTCCTGAAAACGCCCTTCCCCACTGGGAACTTGCAAAGAAGTATGACATCATTGACTTCGACCTTGGCGTAAAGATCACCGGCGCCGGTTTCCCCGTCTATAAGGGCAAGGGCGCAAAGCTCCAGAGGGCACTTATCAACTACTTCCTGGACCGCAACACTGCGGCCGGATACAAGGAGGTTGAGCCCCCTGTGATGGTAAACGCCGCTTCAGGTTTTGGCACCGGCCAGCTCCCTGACAAGGAAGGCCAGATGTACCACGCCACCGTAGACAATTTCTACATGGTCCCCACCGCAGAGGTTCCCGTCACCAATATCTTCCGTGACGTTATACTTGGTGCCGATGACTTCCCCCAGAAGCTTACCGCATACACTCCCTGCTTCCGCCGTGAGGCCGGTTCCTACGGCAAGGACGTCCGCGGCCTCAACCGCCTTCACCAGTTTGACAAGGTTGAGATCGTGCGCGTGGAGAAGCCGGAAAACAGCTATGCAGCCCTTGATGAGATGGTGGCGCACGTGGAGAGCCTTGTGAACGAACTAGGCCTCAAGTACCGCATCCTCAGGCTCTGCGGCGGTGATATGAGCTTCACATCGGCCATCACCTATGACTTTGAACTCTGGAGCGCAGCCCAGGGCCGCTGGCTGGAGATATCCTCAGTTTCCAACTTCGAGAGCTACCAGGCCAACCGCCTCAAGTGCCGCTACAAGGACGCAGACGGCAAGATGCAGCTTGCTCACACCCTCAACGGCAGCTCCCTGGCTCTGCCCCGCGTAGTTGCAGCCCTGCTGGAAGACAACCAGAAGGATGGCTACATCGAGATCCCTGAGTGCCTCCGTCCTTACACCGGATTTGACAGGATAGACTAAAAAAATTGCTATCTTTGTACCGCAATGGACAAAGAGCGCGTAATACTTGGAATAGACCCCGGCACCCAGTTGCTGGGGTTTGGTATTATCCGAAGCGCCGGGAAGAAGGCGGAGTACGTGGATATGGGCGTCCTGGATATCCGTAAGGAGAAGGACCCCTATGCAAAACTTCGCGCCATCTATGACTGCATCTCTGAGGTTTGCAAGAGTTACAGCCCCACGGAACTTGCAATTGAGTCCCCGTTCTACGGAAAGAACGCCCAGGTGGTCCTTAAACTTGGCCGCGCTCAGGGAGCCGCAATGATTGCCGCGCTGGAATTTGGCGTTCAGTCCGTTACGGAATACGCCCCCAGGAAGGCCAAGGAGGCCATTGTGGGAAACGGAGCCGCTTCAAAGGAGCAGGTGCAGCTGATGCTGGAAAAGACCCTTGGCGTAAAGCTTGAATCCCGCCATCTGGATGCCACGGACGCTCTTGCCATTGCCCTATGCCACCACTATGAAACTACTTCACCGATTAAGGCCGCCAAGGGAAAAGGCGGTTGGGAACAATTTTTGAAGGAAAACCCTGATCGTGTAAAGTAAACCTATGGTTAGAAGAATATTAGCTGCCCTGGCAGCCCTATTTGTGGCAGGGACCCTCTTTGCCCAGAACTACAAGATTTCGCTTAAACTGGAGGACGCCACAAACGGTGAGCCCGTGGGCTTTGCCACTGTATCGGCCACACCTGAAAAGGGAGATCCCAAGTATGCCCTTACAAACCACGACGGCTCCGCCACCGTGGAAAAACTCCGCGCAGGGAAGTACACCCTGAAGGCGGAAATAATGGGTTATGTCACCTTTGAGAAGGCCATTGAGATAAAGGCCGATTTAGACCTTGGCACCGTTAAACTGGAGCAGGACACCCAGGTCCTTGACGCAGCTTCCGTGAGCGCTACGGGTAATCCCATCATCGTAAAGAAGGATACTATTGAATATAATGCATCGTCATATAAGATCTCTGATGACAACGTCCTGGAGGACCTTCTGAAGAAGCTTCCGGGCGTGGAGGTTGATGAGAACGGCACCATCACCGCCAACGGTGAAACCATCACAAAGATCACAATCGGCGGCAAAACCTTCTTCTTGGACGACCCTCAGCTTGCTTCCAAGAACATCCCCGCAAAGCTTGTGGACAAGGTGAAGGTGGTGAAAAAGAAGAGCGAGCAGGCGGAATTCACCGGCATCGATGACGGCGAGGATGAAACCGTCATAGACCTCAGCGTAAAGCCCGGCATGATGAACGGCGTGTTTGGAAACGCTATGGCGGGCGGCGGATATGACATCCCTTCTTCAGGGGAGTACACGCCTTTCAAGGACCATTTCCGCTGGCAGGGTGCCTTTATGGGAGGCCGATTCACCGAGGACAGCCAGATAAGCGTCATTGCAAATGCCAACAACACCAATAACCGAGGCTTCAACGACCTTTCCGGTTCCATGATGAACTCCATGATGGGAGGCGGCGGCGGAATGGGCCGCGGCGGCGGTGGCTGGGGCAATTCCAATGGCGTTGTCACGTCCTGGATGGGCGGTGTGAACGGCGTATGGGACCTCCTGGACAAGAAGATGGAACTTGGCGGCAACTACCTCTACAACGGCACGCAGACAGACGTTTTGGAGGACACCTACAAGGAGACTTTCCGTAACGATGGAACCACCCTTATCTCAAGCACCAAGGGCAGCAGTTCCAGGTTCACGGACGGCCATCGCTTTGGTGTGCGCCTTGAGCATAAGTTCAGCGAGAACACCTCCATCCTCTTCCAGCCGCAGTTCAATATCGGCCGCGGCAGTTATCTTCAGCAGAAGGACTTCGAGACCAGCACCAGGGATGCCGATGGCATTGAGAGCAAGACCAACAGCGGTTTCTCCACCAACGGCGGCAACAACAACAACTGGCAGACAAGGGGCTGGGGACTCTTCCGCCAGAGGCTTGGCATTCCGGGACGTACCATATCCGTGAACGTGGACTGGAATATCTCCAACAACGACATGGACGGTATCAACAGGAGCGCCACCAACACCAAGTTCAATGCCGATGGCTCCGTGGATGCCACAGGCACGGAAACCGTGAACCAGCTCATCAACCAGTCATCCCGTACGCGCGGGGGCGGAAGCAGAATAGTGTATACGGAGCCTCTGGGCGGCAACTTCTACCTGGAAGGCAGTTACAATATCCGTTATTCCCAGACACTTTCCGTCAAGGATGTCATAAATGAAGAGACCGGTCTTAAGGACGATACCTATTCCAACAGGATTCTCAATCAGTCCCTCAACCAGAATATCGGCATGGCCTTTATGTACCAGAATGAGAAGCTTCGCGCCCAGCTTGGCGCAAGCGCAGTTCCCACAAGTACGTACAATGAGACCAATGGTTATGCGCCGTACAAGGATTTCAGGTGGAATTTCTCGCCAAGGGCAATGCTCTTCTACGACTTCAACGACAACTCCAACGTCCGCTTGTTCTACTGGGGCCGATCAAGCCAGCCTTCCACGTCTCAGCTGCTTCCTGTGGCCGACAACAGCAACCCTCTGGCAGTTTCCCTTGGTAATCCGTACCTTACTCCTTATTTCAACCACGGGCTTCGCTCCGACCTTGAATTCTCCAACAAGAAGACCTTCTTCACCATGCGTCTCCACGTTGAGGGTAACTACACCCAGAGTCCCATTGTGAGTGCCATCTGGTACGATCTCGCAGGCCGCACGTTCTCCCTCCCGGTAAACGGCAACGACTCCTTCAACGGCAACATGCGCCTCATGGTTAATGCCCCTATCGCAAAGAGTAACTTCTCCATATCAAACATGCTGCGTCTGTCCTATTCCAAGAGCGGAAGCTACATTGGAGCGGCATCCCTCAATATGGATGATTATTATAATGCGGCAAACGCAGAGTTCAACTACTCAAAGTTCCACTCAGATTACTTTACTGAGGATAACCGGAAGAATGACAAGTGGGCTCAGGACTTCCTTGACAACACCACCCGCAGCTTTGGCTTCACGGAGCGTCTGCGTGCAACGTACCGCTCAGACGACGTTGAGGTTATGCTCAGCGGCCGCACCCGTATGTCAAAGCCCTGGTACACCGTCCAGGCTGCAGTTGCTGCCACCTGGGCCAACCAGGTGAGCGCATCCTTCAAGTGGACCGTGGGCCAGAGCGGCTTTGAAATTTCAACTGACGGCAACTACAACTGGTACCGGGGTTACACAACGGCACAGCCTTCAGAGTTTGTGTGGAACGCTTCCGTTTCCCAGCAGGTTTTCAGGCGCCGCGGAACAATTTCCCTCAAGGCTTACGACATCCTGGACCAGGCCAAGAACCTCACAGTGACGGATACCGCCAACTATCATGAGGAGGTGCGCAACAACACCCTGGGCCGATACATCATGCTGTCCTTCACCTGGCGCTTCGGTAACTTCGGCAAGGCCGGGGAGCAGATGCGCGCCCGTGGCGGCATGGGAGGTCCCGGCGGCCGCCGCCCGTTCTAGCTGCTGGCCAGGTAGTTTTTCCACTTGGAGATAAGCGCCTGCATATCTTCCGGCAGCGGAGCCTCAAAATGGAGGCGCTGCCCGGTTGTTGGATGCGTAAAGCCCAGGGTACGGGCGTGGAGGGCCTGACGGGGGCAGATGGCAAAGCAGTTCTGGATAAACTGCTTGTATTTGGAGTAGATGGTGCCCTGACGTATCTCGGAGCCGCCATAGCGCTCATCATTGAAGAGGGGATGGCCGATTGAAGACATATGTACGCGTATCTGATGCGTGCGCCCTGTTTCCAGACGGCATTCAACTACAGTGATGAAGCCGTAGCGCTCCAGGACTCTCCAGTGGGTAACGGCCCACTTGCCTTTCTCAGGGTCATCGTACACGCGGAACCGGAGACGGTCGTTGGGATCACGGCCGATAGTTCCTTCGATTGTCCCCTCATCCTCCTGGATATTGCCCCAGACTACCGCCGTGTAGATGCGGTCGATGGAGTGGACAAAGAATTGGTCGGCCAGATTGAGCTGCGCCGCCGGGTTCTTTGCAATGACAAGAAGCCCGCTTGTGTCCTTGTCTATGCGGTGTACCAGGACACCCATCCTTTCATCCTCAACATCTGGGCTGAGGTGCAGATAGTATGCAAGGGCGTTTACAAGGGTGCCGTTGTAGTTGCCGTGCCCGGGGTGTACCACCATTCCGGCAGGTTTATTCACTACCAGGACGTCATCGTCTTCATATGTGATGTCAAGCGGAATGTTCTCCGGAAGTATCTCCGTGCCCCTTCTCTCATATGGCATCACAAACTTCACAACATCGCAGGGACGCACAATGTAGTTGGCCTTGACGGGTTTGTCATTGACCAGCACATAGCCAAGCTTTATTGCCTGCTGAACCCTGTTACGGGAAGTGTCCTCCTGATGCGACGCTATGAATTTGTCTATCCTTTCCGGTTCCTGGCCCTTGTCCACCAAAATCCGGAAATGTTCGAACATTTCGTCGGAAGATGCCCGGTCAAGGCCGGGCATGACGGATTCCACGTCATTGCCGGTTAAGAGGGATTCCACGTCATTGCCGGCAAGACCGGCAATCTCTTCGGCCTTATCTATCATTGGGCGGGAAGCTTGGAGTGATCAAGGGTAAGGTAGATGTTCACGGGAGAGCCAAGGCTCTTGGTGGCGCCAATGGCGTCCTGCTTGTAAACAACTGCGTCTACGGAGTCTGCGTAGGTTTTGATGTTGGGATCAAAGGTAACCTTGCCGGTATTGAGGAAGCGGTCGTGAATGGCATCTACGGCACTCACGTATTTCATGCCGATAACCCTTGGCACCACGGTGGTATTATCCTCACTGCCCACTCCAACCTTGAGGTCTATGTCCGATCCATTAACCACAAGGTCTCCGGCGGCAAGTTCACGGCCGTCGCAGAACTGGCCCAGAACGGTGTTGGTGGCGATATCCCTCACGTAATTGAGTTTTCCTATGCCCAGGCCGCGGTTTTTCAGTTCTGCACGGGCTTCGGTTACGGAATAACCGTAGAGATTGGGCATCACAACCTTTCTGGGCACAACGGAATTGATGGTAAGGAAGATGCTGCGGCCCTTCTTCACCTTTGCCCCGGCCTTGGGGTTTTGCCTGTACACCACACCGCCGGGAAGGCGCTTCACAAAGACGGAATCCACCACCTTTATGCCCACGCCACCTGCCTTGGCAAGGGAATCAGCCCTTGTAAGGCTGAGGTTTGTGAAATCCGGGGCGGTAACGGTCTTTCCGTGACGGGTGATAAGGTTGAGCCCCACCGCCGCTCCTACAAGAAGCAGCACGAAGAATATCACTGCACCTATGAGGTTCTTTACAATCCAGTTATCCTTGAAAGCCATAGTTTGTTCTGTTTAACCTACAAATTTACGAAAATAATTCATAACTTTGTTTGTTATGAAAAACCGCACCGGCATATTCGCAGGGCTTGCCCTGGCCTTCACGGTCCTTATGAGCCTCCCGTGGCTGGTTCCGCACATGGGCTGGACGGCGCTGGTGGGCTTTGTGCCGCTGCTCATCATGGAGCGGCTGGCCACTGAATGGAAGACCCGCCTGTTCTTCTGGTGGCATTACCTTGCATTTGTGCTCTGGAACGCCGTCACAACGTGGTGGGTGGCCGGCGCAACGGTTGGCGGGGCAGTGTTCGCCATCCTTGCCAATGCCATCCAGATGAGCCTTGTATTTGAGAGTTTCCGCCTAGTGAAACGCCGTACGGGCGGTGTGCTTCCTTATATATATCTGGCAGCGGCCTGGCTGGCCTGGGAGAAGTATTACCTCTCAGTGGCTCAGATTTCCTGGCCGTGGCTGGTCCTTGGCAACGCCTTTGCGGAGACAACCGGCCTTATCCAGTGGTATTCCGTCCTTGGGCACCTTGGTGGCTCCCTGTGGGTGCTGGCGGCAAACCTTGCCGTATTCGGCATAATGGTGGCGCTCTCTGACGGCCGTATGGGCGGGTGGAATGCCAAAGCCCGCGTGGCTGCATTCTCCGGGCTTGTGCTGGTGTTTTTCGGGCCGATGATCTGGTCCTCCTGCCTCCGCTATGAGGTTCCTTCGGATGCGCCGTCACTTCAGGTTATGGCCGGTCAGCCGAACCTTGATCCTTATGAAAAGTTCGGCTACCTTACTCAGGAAGAGCAGGACGCCCGTTTCCTTCACCTTATTGACAGCGCCGGCGTCCCTGAAGGCCCCTGCCTTATCCTGGCTCCGGAAACCTTCACCCGCTACTTCATGTTGGATAATGTGAGGGGCCAGAAGAGTTTCCAGCGCTATCAGGCCTGGCTTCAGGAGCATCCGGACGCAACGCTTATCTTCGGGGCATCGGCCTATGACGTAAACGTCTCATATTCAGCTCCGTCAATCCTTTCTTACGATCAGGGAAAGGCCGATGCAGAAGGCCGTCACGTATGGCTTACCAGTCACAATACTGCGGTTGCTACTGACACCACCGGAAGGTATGAGCTGTTCCATAAGTCAAAACTGGTGGTGGGTACTGAACTCACTCCTTACCCAAAATTCTTTGTCCCCCTTGAAAACCTCTTTGGCGGAAACCTTATGGGTAAATGCGTAGGGCAGAAGGACATTTCCTGTCTCCACGTGAACGATGTTCCTGTGGGTGTGGCAATATGTTATGAGTCAGTCTACGGAGAGTACTGCACCGGCTATGTCCGTAAGGGCGCAAGGCTCCTTACCGTCATTACCAACGACGCCTGGTGGGGGAACACTCCCGGCTATAGGCAGCACTTCTCCTACAGCCGCCTTCGCGCCATTGAAACCCGCCGCTATATCGCCCGCTGCGGCAATACGGGGATATCGGCCATAATAGACCCCTCAGGCCGCGTTCTGGACCGCACGCCCTGGTGGCAGCAGGCCGTCCTTTCCGGGGAGGTGAAACTTCTTGACGGTGAGACCTTCTTTGTCCGCTACGGAGACATTGTTGGCCGCGTTTCCGTCTTCCTCTTCCTCCTTCTTCTTGCCGCCGCCCTCTTCCGTCCCCGCAAACGATTGAAATAATAAAAAAAAGTAGTATCTTTGCACCCCAAGATTGAACTGTGGTGTAATGGTAGCACTAGGGATTTTGGTTCCCTCAGTCAGCGTTCGAATCGCTGCAGTTCAACATAAAAGCCAGGCCCTCAGCCTGGCTTTTGTTGTCTAAAAAAGTGTGGGATGATTCTCTTCCAGTTCTGAGAGCACTTTACTCATTATGGCCTCACGGAAGAGGGCGCTGCGGGAGCGGACGCCAAAGCGGGAGCAATACTCGTCAATGGCTGCCATCTCTGAGTCATTGAAAAGAAGCACGTGACGGTTGCGCCTGAGGAGCATCTCTCTCTGTTTCTCAAGGTAGAGGGGGTCCACGCCCGGTATTTTCTTTCTGCGGGCCATAATACTATTTGCTTAAATCCACGTACCTATGGGTAATGTAGCCCTTCTTGTCCAGTTCCAGGATGAACGGCATTGCGGTAAGGTCGAATGTCTCAAGAAGGGTCTCTGCCAAATCAGGATTGGATGACATCAGCTCATCCATATCTATGAGCAGCACACGCACCTTGGGCTTTGAGGTTACAAGCGCCGAAACGTCGTCAAGGGTTTCCTTGCAGGCATTGCAGCCTCCGGTGTAGAACACAACGTACGCGGGTTTGCCGCGGAGTTTCCTGAGAGCATAAACGCCTTCCTTGCCGTCACGGGCAAAGAGGCAGGGTTTCCTGCGGAGGACTCCCGGAACTTTTAGGTCAGGAACGCGGCTTCCAACGGGAGTGCGGGAGGTGATATCGGAGAGAAAATGCCCCAGGGATATCACATTTGCGGTATCTTCAGGTGCCGTCCAAACGTCCGGAACGTTAAGGTACTTGTCCGCGAATGGGATGATTGCGTCCTTGTAAACCTCCTCCCGGCGGCCGGCGAGGAAGTAGAGGAGGTCTCCCTCCACCTGCTTGAAGGAGTCTATGTCTCCCTCCCCGAATGTGCGGGCGGCAAGGTAATCGGCCACATCAAGGACGTCCGACACTTTGAGGGTATCTCCGTAGGCGGAAAACATCTGGGCGTAGCGCTCCATCTGGATGTCCGAGCCATAGACGTAGGTGCCGGTGGAGAACTCCCTCCCAAGCAGCATCCTGAGGGACGGAACATCAAGCCCGCGGCCGAGGATCTTACCGGAAGGGCCGATTAAAAACATCCACGGAGTCTTGAGCACGCCGTAGTTCATCTGCCAGTCCTCGTCCGGGCCGGGATTGTTCACGTTGACATCCACAAGGCGGAAAGCGTATTCTCCGGAATCCACCAGCTTTTTAAGTTCTGCCGATGTAGCCTTGCAGGTGCTGCAGTCCGGCGCGTAGAAGTAAAGGACCGTGTATTCTCCCTTAACCGGGACGCTTACAGTTGCCCCGGAGCGGTCCTTCAGGGTGGCCGAAGGGGCCTGCTGGCCGATTAGTGAACTACGGTTGAACGTGGCGTATATATCGGCATTCCTGAGATCATCCTCCGAATGCATCTTGACCTTTCCGGAGAGGAACCATTTCTGAGCCACGTGCACCGCCACGGCGTCATCTCCCATAATCTTTGAACGTAGATAGTGGTCGTAGATTTTCAGGGCAACGTATTGGCGCACAAGGGAGTCACGGCAGGATTCTATGAGGAAGTCGCACTCGTTGTTCTGAACGGCGGCCGATTCTCCGGCAAGCGCCGCAAAATACTGCTCCAGCTTGGCGCCAAGCTCAGGATACTCCTGGGCCCTGGCTCCAAGGGCTATAAGGCACGCACATATGGCCAGGATAAACTTTTTCATAGCTTTACTCCCTTTGGAATGAATGCGGAATAGTCTCCGCCGTGCTTGAGGATATCCCTCACGGCCGATGAAGAGATATGCGCAAACTCCTGCGCCGTAGGGATTATGATGGTCTCGATGTCCGGGGCCAGGCGGCGGTTTGCATCGGCAATGGAACGCTCCGTCTCAAAGTCTATCATATTTCGCACGCCGCGCACGATGTGCTTGATTCCCAGTTTCCGGCAAAGGTCAATTGTAAGGCTGTCGTACTGGATTACGGACACTCCGGGGATGCCGGAAGTTGCCTGGTTTATGATCTGAAGGCGCTTGGGCATGTCAAAGAAGCCCCTCTTGTCCTGGTTGATGCCCACTGCCACCACAACCTCGTCAAACATGGTGAGGGCGCGCCTCAGGATGTTGAGGTGACCGGCGGTGAAGGGGTCGAAAGATCCGGGGAAAAGTGCTATCCGTTTCATAATTGCCATTGTATGGGTTCAAGACCCTCGGAAAGGAGAATCTGGTTAGTCTTTGAAAAATGCCTACAGCCGAAGAATGCCCCGCGGGCAAGGGGAGAGGGGTGCGCCGCCATAAGCACGTGGTGCTTTGTGGTATCAATGAGGGCCGATTTCTCCTGCGCGAACCTTCCCCACAGGAGGAACACCACGCCCTCCCGGCGCTCCGATATTGTGCGGATTACGGCATCCGTGAACTCCATCCAGCCAATGCGGCTGTGGGATGTTGGCTGTCCGGCCTCCACGGTAAGGACGCTGTTGAGGAGGAGCACTCCCTGGCGGGCCCAGCCCTCAAGGTTGGGGCGGCCGCTCATCTTCACTCCAAGGTCCGTCTCAATTTCCTGGAAGATGTTCTTCAGGGACGGGGGAGCGGGAATGCCGTCAGGGACGGAGAATGAAAGGCCCATGGCCTGTCCCGGGCCGTGGTAAGGGTCCTGCCCCAGGATTACAACCTTTACAGCCGGCAGGGGAGTAAGGTCGAAGGCCCTGAAAATGGAAGGCCCGGGAGGGTAGATCACCTTCCCGGCCCGCTTCTCACCATGCAGAAAGCGCACCAGCTCTGCAAAATACGGTTTTTCGAATTCTGCCGCCAGCGCGTCTTTCCAGGTATTTTCTATCTTTACGTCCATTGTCTAAAAGATTGCCGCTATTACATCGGCAATAGTCTTTACATAGACAAAGGTAAGACCTTTTACGTAAAATTCCTTTATATCTTCAACATCTTTTCTGTTTTCTTCAGATATGATAATGGTATGCACGCCCGCGCGCTTGGCCGCAAGGATCTTCTCCTTGATGCCTCCAACCGGCAGCACACGGCCTCTCAGGGTCATTTCTCCGGTCATGGCGTAGCCGGTTTTGGGGGCCTTGCCGCGAAGGGCGGAAACAATTGATGATACCAGGGTTATACCTGCCGAAGGACCGTCCTTGGGCACCGCGCCCTCCGGCACATGGACGTGGATGTCCTTTGCCATGAACTGCTCCGTGGTGATATCGGCCAGCTCAGGATGGGCCTTTATGTACTGCCAGGCAATCTGGGCACTTTCCTTCATCACGTCCCCAAGGTTTCCGGTCATGGAGAGGTTTCCCTTTCCGGCCGATACCTGGCTTTCCACAAAGAGAATCTCTCCTCCCATCTCCGTCCAGGCAAGGCCTGTGACAACGCCGGGGCCTTCGTTGCCCTTTACGTCGTCGTGGAATGAGGTGGGGAGGCCAAGGTATTCACGGAGGTGCTCCGGGCCCACGCAGGCGGGGCGCTCCTCTCCCATGGCAATCTTCTTTGCGGTAACGCGGGCAATCTTTGCAATCTGCTTCTCAAGGCCGCGGACGCCGCTTTCATGGGTGTACTTGTCAATTATTTCCTTGATGGCCTCGTCTGAGATGCTCAGTTCATCGGCCTTCAGTCCGTGCTCCGTGATCTGCTTGGGGACAAGGTACATCTTTGCAATCTGGAGCTTTTCCTCTGCCAGGTAACCGCTCACGTTTATCATCTCCATACGGTCCTTGAGGGCGGGCTGGATGGTCCCTATGCCGTTTGCCGTGGTGATGAAAAGGACGTTTGAGAGGTCGTAGTCAATGTCCAGATAGTTGTCGTGGAAGGCGTTGTTCTGCTCCGGGTCAAGGGCCTCCAGAAGGGCGCTTGAAGGGTCTCCCTTGAAATCCTGTGACAGTTTGTCAATCTCGTCCAGGACAATCACGGGGTTGGAGGTTCCTGCCCTCTGGATGCCGCTGAGGATACGGCCGGGGAGGGCTCCCACGTAGGTTTTGCGGTGGCCGCGGATCTCGGCTTCGTCGTGCATGCCGCCAAGGGAAATGCGGATATATTTACGGCCGAGGGCCCTTGCAATGGACTTTCCAAGGGAGGTCTTTCCAACTCCGGGAGGGCCCCACAGGCACAGGATGGGGGATTTCATATTCCCCTTGAGCTTAAGCACTGCAAGGTACTCTATGATACGTTCCTTAACCTGCTCAAGGCCGAAGTGGTCCTCGTCCAGGACGTTCTGGGCGTTCTTGAGGTCAAGGTTGTCGTCACTCATTTCCCCCCAGGGGAGGTCCAGCATGAACTGAAGGAAGTTTAGCTGGATGCTGTAATCCGGGGAAGTGGGGTTGAACTTTTCAAGGCGGCTCATCTCCTTGTCAAAGATGGCGCGGACTTCCTTTGACCACTTCTTTTCATCGGCCCTCCTGCGCATTTTCTCCATTTCCTCGCCTTCGTCCATGCCAAGTTCCTCCTGGATGGTGCGGAGCTGGTTGTTGAGGTAGTACTCCCTCTGCTGCTGGTCAATGTCGGTTTTGACCTTCTGGTTTATCTCCTGCTTTATCTGGATGAGCTGGATCTGGGTGTCAAGCACCTTGAGGAGCTCCAGACCGCGGAGGTAGATGTTCTCTATGTCCAGAAGCGCCGCCCGCTCGGAGAAATTCTCAGTCTCTATGGTGGTGGCGATGAAATTCACCAGGAAGTGGAAGTTGTCAATGCTCCTCAGGGCCCCCACGGCCTCCTTTGGCGCAAAGGATGAGGTTTTGACAATAGTGGCCGATTTCTCCTTGAGGGATTCCGCCAGAACGTGGAGTTCCCTTTCATCGGCATCCTTGGGCATAAACTCCTCAAGGCAGGTTACGCGTGCCGTGATGTAGGGGTCATAACTGACAACTTCTTCCACGCGGCATAGGGATGCGCCCTGAAGGATGGCGGTGACGGTGCCGTCAGGCATCTCAAGGGTTTTGATGAGCTTGCACACTGTACCGCGGGGGGCAAGGTCGCTCTCCGTGGGATCCTCTACGGCAACGTCCATCTGGGGAACGGCCGCCAGCCATCCGCTGCCTCCTTCAACGGCCTCCACCAGCTTGATGGACTTTTCCCTGCCCACAGTGACAGGAAAAACCGTTCCGGGGAAAACTATGGCATTCCTCAGGGGCAGGAGGGGGATTGACGGCGGGATTTCCGCCGGGTTGAAATTAAGTGATCCGGCATCTCCCACAACCGGCATTATGTTCACTTCCACGCCCGTCTGGGCGCCTATCATATCGTTAAGTTTCATAATATCTGCCAAAATGTCATACTTTATGGACACAATGGTCCCGGTCCCTATATGGTCAATCTCCGTGCCAAGAATAAAAATTGTCCTATCATTTTGATTTTAAGAATAAAATGCCTAATTTTGCCGAGTTATTCGGGAAACCCTAAATTTAAAACTTAATAACTATGACTAAGGCAGAGATTGTAAACGAAGTAGCAAAGGCTACAGGAATTGAAAAGGCAACGGTACTTGCAGTTGTTGAAAATTTCACAGACGCTGTGAAGGAATCACTCATTGCAGGAAATCCCGTTTATCTTCGTGGATTCGGCAGCTTCATCATCAAGCACCGTGCTCAGAAGGCCGCGCGTAACATCACCCGCAAGACCACTATGACCATCCCCGCCCACGACATTCCTGCTTTCAAGCCCGCCAAGACGTTTGTCAACGCTGTTAAGGAGAAATAATCTTAAACAACTTATTAATTATGCCTAACGGTAAGAAGCATAAACGGCACAAGATGGCAACGCACAAGCGCAAAAAGCGCTTGCGCAAGAACCGCCACAAGAAGAAGTAATAACTTCTCAAAGTTAAGGGCTTGCGGAGTGATTCGCAAAGCCCTTTTTTAAAACCAATAATTTCCAAATGGAAGGCCTTACGAAACCGGAAAAGGATTTAATTGTTGACGTAACGCCAACTCAGGTACATATCGCCCTGATGGAAAATCACCGGCTGATAGAGTACTCTGCAGAGTCCAGCACTGGGAACAAGTTCACTGTAGGAGACGTTCACCTTGGAAGGGTGAAAAAGATCCTCCCCAATCTCAATGCTGCCTTCGTGGATATCGGTGACAAAAAGGAAGCCTTCATCCATTATCTGGACCTTGGTCTGTATTTCCACGCCTTCGATCAATTTGTACGGGAATCCAACCAGAATACAAACCTGAAGGACCTGTACTCCGGAATCAAGACTGGTGACCCTCTTCCAAAGGAAGGGCGCATTGAGGAAATCCTCAGGCCCGGTCAGATGATTGTGGCTCAGATAGTCAAGGAGCCCATATCCACCAAGGGATCAAGACTTACCGCGGAAATTTCATTGGCAGGAAGAAACATTGTACTTCTCCCCTTCGCCTCAAAGGTGTCAATCTCCCAGAAGATTGCCGGCAAGGAAGAGAAACGTAGACTTGAGACACTTGTAAAGAGCATCCTCCCCAAGAATTACGGTGCAATCATCCGCACCGCCGCAGAGGGCAAGAACGCCGCCACCCTTGTAGGTGAGACGGAGTCCCTCATAGAGAAGTGGGAGGGTTCCTGGAAAAAGATTGCCACTTCTAAAAACGTCCAGCTGCTGTTCACGGAATACAGCAAGACAACTACCGTCCTCAGAGACCTTCTCAACGACTCCTTCTCCAATATCTGGATCAACGATGAGCGGGTGGCCGAAGAAGCCCGGAAGTATGTCTCCCTGATATCCCCGGAGCAGGAAAAGATAGTCCACCTCTATGAAGGCAAGCAGCCCATCTTTGACCATTTTGAGGTCACCAGGCAGATAAAGGGCTCCTTCGGAAAGGTGGTTCCCATGAGACAGGGCGCATATCTGGTAATCGAAACCACGGAAGCGCTGAACGTCATTGACGTCAACAGCGGCATCAGGACCAAAACCGCAGACCAGGAGGAAAACTCCTTCGAGGTAAACAAGATAGCCGCAGAAGAGATAGCGCGCCAGCTCAGGCTCCGGGATATGGGAGGAATAGTGATTGTGGACTTCATCGATATGGAATCCAACGACCACAAGAATGCCCTCCACAAGTATATGCAGGAGCTTATGGAAAATGACAGGGCCAAGCACAACGTGCTTCCGCTCACAAAGTTCGGGCTTATGCAGATAACCCGGCAGCGGATAAGGCCCGTGACGGAAATCAACACCTCTGAGCAGTGCCCCGTGTGCCACGGCACCGGAAAGATCCACTCCAGCGTGGTGATTGATGAGGAAATCGAAAGAAAGATTGCCTTCTACGTCATAGAAAAAGGTGTCCGGTCCCTCACTCTCAAAACAAGCCCCATCCTGGGGGCGTACCTTAAGAGGGGACTGTTCAATTCCTTCCTCACCAAGTGGCGCAAGCGCTACAAGGTGAAACTGGAACTACAGGAAGTGACAGAGTTCTCTGTCCTGCAAAATGAATTGTTCAATGAAAAGGGGGACAAGCTTGAATAGCTTGCCCCTTTTTTCAAAAGGGTCAAAGGGGCCTCACGTTACCCCCTCCCGAAACCCCTCCCCTCGGGGGAGGGACTTGTTTTTCTCACTATTGTAATGCCGATGCGGTGGGACTTAGTTCGCTGATTATCAGTGATTTATACAATCATTTGGGATTACCGGTAATCCCAAAGAACACTGTAAGTTACTGATTAATAGCGGTTTAACCTCCACTCAATTCCTTCTGTTCGCCACGGAAATGTAGTAGAGCAGCGTAGCCAGAGAGCCCAGAGCCGCAATCACGTATGTGTACGCGGCCCATTTGAGGGCATCGGCCGCCATGGGCTTGGTCTCATAAGTTACAATGCCGGCACTATCCAGCCACTTCACGGCACGTGCGCTGGCGTTGATTTCCACCGGAAGGGTGATAAAACTGAAAAGGGTTGTAAGGGCAAAAAGGCCGATTCCAAACCACAGCAGCTGCGGGAAGATATTGATAAGGAGAACCCCTCCAAGAAGCACCCAGGACACAATACTATTGGAAAAAGACACCACCGGGACCAGGGCGGAACGCATCCTGAGCCAGGCGTATCCCGTGGCGTGCTGCACCACGTGGCCGCACTCGTGGGCTGCCACCGCGGCAGCGGCGACTGACCTGCCGTAATAGACGTCCTGGCTGAGGTTTACCGTGCGTGTGGTGGGGTCATAGTGGTCCGTGAGTTTTCCGTCCACAGACACTATTGAGACGTCACGGATGCCGTGGGCCGCCAACATACGGGAGGCGACCTCCGCTCCGGTCATGGAGAGCGGGACCTCGGAGTATTTGTCAAAACGGCGCTTGAGCATGGCCTGTATGATCATACTTGCCACCATCACGGCGATCATTATTATCCAGATGAGCATTGTGGACATAGCGTTCAGTTTTATCCGTTGGCACAAATTTACATTTTTATGCCGAAATGTCACGCGGAAATGTTATTTTTGCACTGCAAAACGGACTATATGCGCGTAATTGAGGATGATTTTTCCCGTTTGGAGCTTAACCTGAATGCCACGGTGGGTAACTACCGTTATTTCCGCTCCCTCCTTAAGCCTGAGACCAAACTCCTTGTTCTGGTCAAGGCCAACGCGTATGGTCACGGAGCCGTGGAGTTTGCCGCAATGATGCAGCGTGCCGGGGCCGATTACCTTGCCGTGGCATACCCCGTTGAGGGCCTGGAACTCCGTCGCAACGGTATTTCCCTCCCAATCTTGGTTCTCACCGCCGGTACGGATTTCTTCCCGGAAATCATAGAAACCAGAATGGAGCCTTCCATCCCCAACCTCTATTCCTTAAAGAAACTGGTTGAGGTTCTCCGCGATAAAGGCCTTAAGGATTACCCCGTCCACATTAAACTGGACACCGGAATGCACCGCCTGGGCTTTATGTCCGATGAACTTCCGGAACTCATAGAGTACCTGAAAGTTACACCGGAAATCAAGGTCAAGGGCCTGTTCTCACACCTCTGTGTGGCCGAAGATCCGGAGCAGGACGGCTTTACTTTTGGCCAGATAGAGCTTTTCCGGAAAAACACTGAGGCCATCGCCGCCGGAATAGGCTATATGCCCATGCGTCACATCCTCAACAGCGCTGGCATCGAGCGTTTCCCGCAGTACCAGTTTGACATGGTACGCCTTGGTATCGGCATATATGGAATAAGCGCCCTTCCCGGAAAGCGCCTGGATCCCGTGGCGTCCCTCAAGTGCAAGATTCTGCAGATAAAGCAGTTAGGGCCGGAGGATACAGTGGGTTATGGTAGGTGGGGCCACGCCAAGGAAGGCACCGTTATCGCCACCATTCCGGTGGGTTATGCCGATGGAATAGACCGCCATCTTGGCCGCGGTGCAGCATCGTTCTCAGTGAACGGTCACAGGGCGCCTACTATCGGCAATATCTGTATGGATATGTGTATGCTGGATGTTACCGGCATCCCCGCCGCTCCGGGAGACACCGTCACCGTGTTTGGGGAAGACCCTCACGTTGAGGAACTGGCCGATATCTTGGGAACCATTCCCTATGAAATTCTTGTCTCCGTTCCCCGCCGTATTCACAGGCTTGTGGTCCGGTAACGGGTGGAGGTTAAACCACTACTAATCAGCAACTTACAGAGTTCTTTGGGATTACCGGTAATCCCAAATGATTGTATAAATCATTGATAATCAGCGAACTAAGCCCCACTGCGTCGGCATTACCGTAGTGGCACTGATTAGAGCATAAGGCCGGCCTTCACCTTGGCGGCGGCCTCGGGGCCCTTCAGATAGCTCAGGATTGCAAGGCCGAACTCCACGGCCCAGCCTGCACCGCGGCCGGTGATGAGATTGCCGTCCGTCACAGTGCCTTCCGGGGTGTAGACGGCTCCGGCGGCAATGGGAGCCTCCTCAAAGCCGTCAAAGCAGGTGAACCTGCGGCCGGAAAGGCCTGGAAGCTGTGACACAACCAGCCCCGGAGCCGCGCAGATTGCGGCTACGGCGCCGCCGCGGGCCCAGTGGTCCTCAAGGATTTCCATAAGTTCAGAGTGCTGGGCAAGGTTCCTGGAGCCGGGCATTCCACCGGGGAAGATCATTACGTCGGAGGCATCGGTTCCGGGCTCCATCACTTCAAGGTCCCCCCAGGAAGTATCGGCCGTAACCTGCAGTCCGTGAGAACTTTCCACCAGATACTCGTCCGTGATGGAAACGGTTACCACGGGGATTCCGCCCCTCAGAAGCACGTCCCTTGTTGCAAGGGCTTCCATGTCCTCAAAGCCATCGGCCAGAAATAGATGTACGCCTTTCATATAATAATGTTTTAAGATTCTTCGACTCCGCTACGCTTCGCTCAGAATGACATCAGGGCCGTTTTGATTTAAAAAACTCAACCATAAGATTGGAGCACTCCTCCTGCAGCACGCCGCCGCGGATGACGGTTTTGGGATGTAGCAGGGAAGGCTGGAACATGGAGAAGCCGCGGCGTGGATCCGGGGCGCCGTACACCACGGTTCCGGTCTGGGCCCATGCAAGGGCGCCCGCACACATGGGACAGGGCTCTACGGTAACGTATAACGCGCAGTCCGTGAGGTACTTGCCACCAAGGGCTTCCGTTGCGGCGGTGATTGCAATCATCTCTGCGTGGGCGGTGGTGTCACGGAGCCTTTCAGTCTGGTTATGGCCCCGGCCGATAATCCGGCCTTTCCATACCACGACGGCCCCGATGGGGATTTCTCCCTCCTCAAGGGCGGCATGCGCTTCACGCAGCGCCTCTTTCATGAATTTTTCATCTTGCTCCATGAGGCAAAGTTACAAAAAATCCTTATCTTTGTGTGTTAATGTCCGGGGGCATGAAAATCACAAAGGCAGAATTTGCAGGATCAAGCACCAGGGTAGGCGGAAAACCTGCCCGCAAGGCGCCTGAATTCGCCTTCATCGGCCGCTCCAATGTGGGGAAGAGTTCCCTCATCAATATGCTTACTGATAACGGGAAGCTTGCAAAAACATCCCAGACTCCCGGCAAAACCCAGCTTGTAAACCACTTCATAATAAACGATTCCTGGTATCTGGTAGACCTCCCCGGTTACGGGTATGCAAAGCTGCCGGACAGGGAAAGGGCAAAACTCAGACATATAATCTGGGACTACATCAATAACTCTGAGGAGCTTGTGATGCTTATGGTCCTTCTGGACTCAAGGCATGATCTCCAGGAGGTGGACCTCCGCTTCATCCGTGAACTTGGTGAGAAGGGTATTCCCTTCGGCATCATTTTCACAAAGGCCGATAAACTTGGCCAGGAAGCCCTTAGTGCGCAAATCCTCAAGGACAAGGGACGTTTACTTGAAGAGTGGGAAGAGCTTCCGCCCTGTTTTGTGAGCTCATCGGCCAAAAAGACGGGGAAGGAGGAAATTCTTGATTACATCGGATCAATTCTTCAGACACTATGATAAGCAATCTTCATGAGCACCGTCTGGCGCTGTTTACCTGTGATGCTTCCCGCTATTTTGCGGAAAAGGTAGTTGATGCAATGAACCGTATGAAGTCTCCCGAAGACCCTGAGATTGTCCTGGGCCCCCTGGAAATCGCCCGTTTCAGCGACGGAGAATTCCAGCCCTACTTCCAGGAGAGCGTCCGTGGAGCCACTTGTTTCATTATCCAGTCCACTTTCCCCTCCACGGACAACCTCATGGAGCTCCTGCTTTCCATTGACGCCGCCAAGAGGGCATCGGCCGACAGAGTGATTGCCGTCATCCCTTACTATGGCTGGGCGCGCCAGGACCGTAAGGACAAACCCCGTACGTCTATCGGCGCAAAGCTTGTTGCCAACATGCTCAAGGTTGCCGGGGCCGATGCCGTCATGACCTGCGACCTCCACGCAGACCAGATCCAGGGCTTCTTTGACCTCCCCGTAAACCACCTCTATGCCAGCTACGACTTCCTGGACATCCTCAAGAAACTCCAGAGAAAGTACAAGGACACCCTCACCCTGGCAGCCCCGGACATGGGCGGCGCAAAGAGGGTCCACTCCTATGCCAAGTACCTCCACACCCCGGTTGTGATATGCCACAAGACCCGCGCAAAGGCAAACGTCATCGAGCGTATCCAGCCCATCGGAGAAGTTGAGGGAAGGGACATAGTGATCATTGACGATATTATTGACACCGCCGGCACCCTTACGGAAGCCGCCAATGAGCTGCTGAAACGCGGTGCCAACAGCGTCCGCGCCTTCGCAACCCACGCAGTGCTTTCCGGCCCGGCATATGAAAGGATAGACAAGAGCGCCCTCACGGAGGTCTACGTGACGGATACCATTCCGCTGGATCCGGCTCAGGAGCACCTCCAGGGTAAGTTCCGCGTAGTTTCCCTGGCCGATACCTTCGCAAGGATGATACTCCGCGTGTACAACTACCAGCCCATATCCTCCGAATTCCCGCTGTAGGTAATAAGTCCCTCCCCCGAGGGGAGGGGTTTCGGGAGGGGGTAACGTATACATTTAAAGTTTTCATGAAATGAAAACATTTCTGGCAGCCCTCATTTTCGTTGGCCTGGCAGTGATCCTGCTGGGCGTGAATATCTTTTTCTTCAAGCGCCCGTTCCCAAACGGGGAAATCTCCACCAATCCTGAAATGCAAAAGCGCGGAATCAAGTGCGCAAAGCAGGAGGAACTGGAGATGCTGGCAGCTCAGAAAAGGGGAGGGAAGCCGGAACACTGCACCGGAGAATTCACTGATGCGTGCCGCAGCTGCGCGCTTTACGAACTAGAAAAAAAGTAACATATTATGGCATTAGTAGCGATAGTCGGGAGACCGAACGTAGGAAAAAGTACCCTTTTCAACCGTCTGGTGGGAATGCGCCAGGCCATTGTGGATGAGACGGCGGGCGTAACCCGTGACCGTCATTACGGCAAGTGCGAATGGTGCGGCCGTGAGTTCTCAGTGGTTGATACCGGTGGTTACACAAGTAACTCCGACGACGTCTTTGAAGACGCCATCCGCCGCCAGGTGGCAATAGCCATTGAGGAGGCCGATGCCATCCTCTTCATGTGCGAGGCAGCAACGGGCATCACGGACTATGACTCCGAGATTGCCGATATCCTCCGCCGCTCCAAAAAGCCCGTAATCCTCTGCGTGAACAAGGTGGATACGGGTGAGAAGATGTACGACGCCTACGATTTCTACGGCCTGGGGCTGGGGGAAGTGTGGAGCATATCGGCCGCAAACGGCTCCGGCACCGGAGACCTTCTGGACGAGGTCCTGAGGGTGCTTCCAGAGGATGAAGGTGAGGCCGATGACCACGCCGACATCCCCCACATTGCCATAGTGGGACGCCCCAACGTGGGTAAATCATCCCTCACAAATGCCCTCCTTGGAGAGGAACGCAACATAGTGACGCCCGTCGCCGGCACCACGCGTGATTCCATCTCCACCTATTACAATAAGTTCGGCCACGAATTCATGATTGTGGATACCGCCGGAATGAGAAAGAGGGGAAAGGTGACGGAAGACCTTGAGTTCTACTCCGTGATGAGGGCAATGCGCACAATTGAGCATTCCGATGTCTGTATCCTTATGATAGACGCCAACCTTGGTATGGAGGCCCAGGATATGAACATCTTCAACGTGATCCAGAAAAACCGCAAGGGCTGCGTGATTGTTGTGAACAAGTGGGACCTCTTTGAGAAAGGCGTGAACACCATGAAGGAGTACACGGAAAACCTCAAGGCCCGCCTGGCTCCTTTCAACGACATCCCCATCATCTTCACCTCCGTCCTCAATAAGCAGCGCATCCTGGATGTGCTTGACGCCGCTGCGCATGTGGCTGATAATATGTCCAGGAAGATCCCTACATCGGCCCTCAATGATGCCATGCTGCCGGAAATAGAGAACTATCCGCCGCCGGCATGGAAGGGTAAATACATCAAGATCAAGTATGTCACGCAGCTCCCCACCCGCACCCCGCAGTTTGCCTTCTTCTGCAACCTGCCCCAGTGGGTGAAAGACCCCTACAAGCGTTTCCTGGAGAACAAACTCCGTGAGCACTTCGACTTTGAGGGCTGCCCCATACAGGTTTACACCAGAGCAAAATGATGATATATGTTTGATGCTAAAAAAGTTAAGGACGCCTGCGTCCAGTGGATAAGGGACTGGTTTGAGGAAAATGGCCCCGGATGTAACGCCGTCCTTGGTATTTCCGGAGGTAAGGACAGCAGCGTCTGCGCTGCCCTCTGCGTAGAAGCCCTTGGTAAAGAACGTGTAATAGGAGTTACAATGCCCAACGGCGTCCAGCCGGATATTGCCGATTCCATAAAACTCATCAATCACCTTGGTATAAAGCGTTACGACATTAATATCGGTGCAGCCTTCGACGCCCTGATGGGGGAGGTGGAGGCAAAACTTGGGGAATCGGCCTCAAGCCAGACACGCATCAATATGGCTCCGCGCCTCAGAATGACGGCCGTCTATGCCGTTTCCCAGTCAAATAACGGCCGCGTGGTGAACACCTGCAACCTCTCAGAGGACTGGGTGGGCTACAGCACCCGCTGGGGAGACGCCGCCGGAGACTTTTCGCCTCTTGGCGGACTAACCGTTCAGGAGGTGGTTGAAGTGGGGAAAGTGCTTGGACTTCCCATAGATCTTGTGGTAAAAACGCCATCGGATGGTCTCTGTGGCAAAACCGATGAAGACAATCTTGGCTTCACCTATGCGGTTCTGGACAAGTACATCCGCACTGGCGTGTGCGAGGACCCCGCCACCAAGGCACTCATTGACCGCAAACATGTGATGAACCTGTTCAAACTCAAGCCAATACCTCATTTTGAGCCCGAGTTGTAGGCTGTTTTTGCTAATTGGTTTATTATCAATTAATTACGGGATTTACTCCAGTCTTTTTATCCGGGAGTAAATCCCGTAAACCTTTAATAGTGATTAAGTTAAGTGAAACGGGTGAAAGTCAATTATTTTTACTATATTGCAGTGCAAAACCTGACCTGAAATGAAAAAACCTGTTCCACGCTTTGATATGGTGCGTGACCCTATCCGCACCAGATGGTACCTGAAGCCGCTCACTAAGCTCCTGAGCTGGCCGGATATGCTGCTTCACAAGCCCATAATCCGCCGCCACGGCACGGAAGGCCTTAAACCTCCGTACATCCTTCTTTGCAACCACAACGCCTTCATGGACTTCAAGGTTGCCACCCAGATAATCTACCCCAACAGGGCTAACTATGTGGTGGCAATAGACGGTTTCATCGGCCGTGAATGGCTCCTGAGGAACGTGGGCTGCATCTGCAAGCGTAAGTTCACCAATGACACCGTGCTGGTGCGCCAGCTTCGTAAAGTACTGGACAACAAGGATATAGCCGTGGTCTATCCGGAAGCCCGCTATTCGCTATGCGGCACCACCGCCGTGCTCCCGGCATCCATCGGCAAACTTTGCAAGATGATGAAGGCGCCGGTTGCGTCCCTCATCTGCCACGGGCATCACGTGAATTCCCCCTTCTGGAACCTCCACAGCCGGGGCGTAAAGCCCACGGAGGCCGATTTTTCCCTCCTTTTCACCCCGGAGCAGCTTGAGGCCGCCACCGTGGATGAAATCAATGACAAGATAGTGGAAGCCTTCCAGTACGACGACTTTGCATGGCAGAAGGAGCGTGGCATACTCACACCTTATGAAAAGCGTGCCGAAGGCCTGCAAAAAGTTCTGTATCAGTGCCCTCACTGCGGAACGGAATACCATATGAGCACCCGCGGAGCCATGCTCTGGTGCAATCACTGCGGCAAGGAGTGGGAAATGACGGAACTTGGGGAGCTGCGGGCGTTGGAGGGAGAAACCGAGTTCTCCCACATCCCGGACTGGTATGAGTGGGAGAGGTCCAATGTCCGCAAGGAAGTCCGTGAAGGCCGATACTCTACCGGAGAACTTCCCGTCCACGTGTATTCTCTGCCCAATGCCCTGAAATTCATCAAGCTCGGAGATGGCAAGATGGTCCACGACGGAAACGGCTTCCGGGTATGGGGAACTGACTTTGACGGAGATCCCTTTGAGATGGTGCTGCCGGTCCCTTCCCTTTACTCCTGCCACATTGAGTATGAATATCTTGGCAAATATGGAGACTGCGTAGACCTCAATACGCTCCAGGATACATGGTACACCTATCCCTACGACTGCGATTTCTCCGTAACCAAGATGGCCCTTGCCACGGAGGAACTCTACTACTTCTACCGTGAATCCATAGGAAAGCCCTGCCGTCCGGGTTTGGCGTAGTTCGCTGGCGCGGAAGTGACTGATTCTCAGTGAATTGTGTATAGTCGGGTGCACCTGCAGGTGCACCCGAGTGTGTGTATATGGCTGAGTGTCAGCGTGTTATCGGCCAGGAGGGGGCGTGAAAAATATTGTGCCAGGGGTGTTCCGAATGAGGGAATAAATTGTTATCTTTGTAGGGAATGGGAGAGAGGGAATATATTGACCTCCTGGAACTTCAGACCAGGATTAAGGAAGGGATTCAGGATGCCTTTCCGGGGAGGTATTGGGTTAAGGCGGAAATCTCTTCCTGGAGCCCCAGGGCAAACGGTCACTGCTACCTCACACTCACCCAGTCAAGGGGAGGAAAGCCCGTGGCGGAATCCCGCGCCATGATCTGGAAATGGCATTACACCCAGATAGTCAGGTATTTTGAGGAGGCTACGGGCCAGAAACTCCAGGCCGGCATCACCGTCCTTGTAAAAGTGCAGGTGAGTTTCAGTGAGCTGTACGGCATTTCCCTATACATTGAAGACATTGACGCGGCCTTCACCCTTGGAGAGCAGGCCCTGGAGCGCAAAAAGGCCATAGAGCGCCTCACAAAGGATGGCTATATGGATATGCAGAAGGAACTGGCCATCCCGGATATTCCTCAAAGGCTTGCCGTCATTACTTCCAAAACTGCAGCAGGTTTTCAGGACTTCCGCAATCACCTGCTTAACAATCCGGATGGTTATGCCTTTACCCTGGATCTCTATGAGGCCACAATGCAGGGGGAGCAGGCTCCTGATTCCATAGCAGATGCCCTTTCGGAGGCTCAGGAGAAGGATTATGACGCCATCCTCATCCTCCGCGGCGGCGGCTCGGAAACGGACCTCCTCTGTTTTGACGATTTCTCTCTTGCCATAGCCATCGCCACGTGCCCGGTGCCGGTTGTTACCGCTATCGGCCATGACAAAGACGTACATATTGCCGATATGGTGGCCCATGAGAGCGTGAAAACGCCCACGGCCCTGGCCGATCTTTTCCTTGACGCCCTTGCTGCACAGGATGATATCACAGGCCGGTTGGCACGCCGCATAGCACAGGCCGCAGTGCGCCTTGCCGGCGCCCAGGAATTACGGCTGGAGAGCCTGGATTCCGCCATCCACCGCGCCATAAGGGGCAGGGTGGCGGCGCTGGAAGTGCAGCTCCAGAGGAGTATCGGCCGCATAACAAAAGGCCTTACCCAGAAGTACTCGGACGTTGCGCGCCTGAGGGACACTGCCGTCCACCGCATCCAGTTTGCCGCCCAGGCCCGCATTGGCTCCGAAGTATCCCGCGTGGCCCTGAAGGAAGCCGTCATCACAGGGTCAGACCCCCGCAAGATCCTTGGCCTTGGCTACGTCCTTGTTACCGGCAAGGATAACAAGATCCTCAAAACCGTGGACCGCGTGGCCGTAGGGGACCGCATAGGCGTCCGTTTCAACGACGGCTCTCTCACTGCAAAAGTGGATGAGATTTATTCTGACAAAATAGATAACACTAAAACAAACATAGCCTGATGGAGAAGAAATTTGATTACGCAAAGGCAATCGCGGAACTTGAGGAGATTGCAAAGAAGGTGGAGAATCCGGAAACAAAACTGGACGACATAGACGCCCTTGTGGCACGCTCCAAGGAGCTGCTCAAAGGCTGCCGGGATTACCTCCGTACCGTGAAGGAAAAGATAGATTCATTGGATAAGGATAACTAACCACATATGAAAAAGATTTACGAGACAGACCCCTGGCTCATGCCCTTCAAAGATGCAATAGATGCAAGGCATGAGCACATCTGGCAAACCCTTAAGCACATTGCCGGGGACGGAAAACTGAAGGATGCGGTAAATAACCACATCTATTATGGCCTTCACCGCTGCAAGGACGGCAGCTGGGTATTCCGTGAGTACGCTCCCAACGCCAACAAAATCTACCTCATAGGAGATTTCAACAACTGGAAGCGCACGGACGCCTATGCCCTGAAGCCTCTTGGCCAGGGAAACTGGGAACTCCAGCTCCCGGAGATGTTCCTTAAGCACGGCCAGCTTTACAAACTCTACATAGAGTGGCCCGGCGGCGGCGGAGAACGCCTCCCTTCGTATGTCACCCGCGTAATCCAGGACCCTGTGACCAAGGTTTTCAGCGCAGAGGTCTGGAATCCTGAAAAGCCATACCAGTGGAAGCACGGCCACGCCGGAAAGCGTCCCCATCCCCTTATCTATGAGTGCCATATCGGCATGGCCACAGAGAAGGAAAAGGTTGGAACCTTTGAGGAATTCCGTAAGGACGTCCTTCCGCGCGTGAAGAAACTTGGCTATGACACCATCCAGATAATGGCCCTCCAGGAGCATCCGTATTACGGCTCCTTCGGCTATCAGGTGTCAAATTTCTTTGCTCTGAGTTCCCGTTTTGGCACCCCAGAGGAATTCAAGGCCCTGGTGGATGACGCCCACGGAAAGGGCATAGCCGTCATCATGGACATAGTCCACAGCCACAGCGTTGAAAACACCCTTGAAGGCCTCAGTGAGTTTGACGGCAGGGAAGACCTTTACTTCCACAACGGCCCCGCCGGAAGGCATCCCGCCTGGGGTTCCCGCTGTTTCGACTACGGCAAGGACTGCACCCGCTACTTCCTCCTTTCCAACGTAAAATACTGGATGGAGGAGTACCACATAGACGGATTCCGTTTTGACGGAGTTACCTCCATGCTGTATTGGGACCACGGCCTTGGAAAGGATTTCGGCAACTACAGCCTCTACTTCGACGGCGGCGTGGACGAAGACGCCGTTATCTACCTCTCCCTTGCCACCCGCCTTGTTAAGGAAATGAACCCCAACGGCTTTACAATCGCGGAAGACATGTCCGGAATGGCCGGCCTCGCAGCCCCGTTCCAGGCCTTCGGCGTAGGCTTCGACTTCCGCATGAGCATGGGCATCGCAGACCACTGGATCAAGTGGATCAAGGAGCGCTCCGACGAGCAGTGGTCCATGGGAGAAATCTGGTGGGAACTCACCAACAAGAGGGCCGATGAAAAGACCGTCTCCTATGCTGAGTGCCACGACCAAGCCCTGGTAGGGGACAAGACCATCATCTTCCGCCTCATGGACAAGGAGATGTACTTTGCCATGAACAAGGCCTCCCAGAATGACATCGTAGACAGGGGAATAGCCCTTCACAAGATGATTCGCCTAGTAACCGCCTCCACTGCCGGAGACGCATACCTGAACTTCATGGGCAACGAATTCGGCCATCCTGAATGGATAGACTTCCCCAGGGAAGGGAACGGCTGGTCATTCAAATACGCCCGCAGGCAGTGGTCGCTGGTAGACAACGACCTTCTCCGCTATGCCCCGCTCAACAGTTTTGACCAGGCTATGATCCACCTTGTCAAGGAAGAAAAAATCCTGGATGAGCGTCCGGAACTCCTGGTGGCCGATGAGCAGAAGAAAATCTTGATTTTCCGTAGGAAAAACTGTATCTTTGCACTGAATTTCTCGCCAACGGGTTCTTATGCCAATTACGGCTTCAGCTGCCCGGAGGGAGAGTATGAGAACGTACTTGACTCGGACGAGCAGATCTTTGGCGGATTTGCCCGTCTCAAAAAGGGTGAAAAGCACGTTGCAATGCCCGGGAAATGTCCCAACGGCAACCAGGCCTACAATCACACTATGAAAGTGTACCTGCCGGCCCGTACCGCTATGGTTTTGAAGCAAGTATAACGTTATATTTATGGCTTTTCTGAAATTCAACAAGTCGGAACTGGTCAACCTTGAGTATTCCCTCAAGAGGGAAATCATCCTGGCCAACAAAACCGGCGCCTATTGCAACACGTCCATCGTGACCTGCAACACCAGGCGTTACCACGGCCTCCTGGCCGTACCGGTAGAAAAGTTCGGCGGCTTCAGGCATCTCCTCCTCAGTTCCCTGGACGAAAGCCTTACCCTAAGGGGCAAGCGCTTCAACCTTGGAATCCACTGCTACGGAGACATCTATGAGCCGCGCGGACACAAGTACATTGTGGATTTCGACGCAGATCCGGTCCCTACCGTTACCTACAAGATCGGTGAAATCGTTTTCCGCAAGCAGATTGTCCTGAGCCCGGACGCAGATCAGCTCATGATCCACTATGAACTGGTCAATGCTCCCGCAAAAGTGAAACTGGAGCTCAAGCCTTTCCTGGCTTTCCGTAACGTTCACGGTCTCACAGGAGAGAATGACGCCGCACGCACGGACTTCAAGCCGGTCCAGAACGGCGCAGCCTTCTGTCTCTATGAAGACTTCCCGGAACTGAACATCCAGCTCAGTTCCGCCCAATCGGCCTACAGGCACAATCCCGTCTGGTACAAGGGCATCACCTATTCAGACGAGATGCGCCGCGGCTTCGACTGCCGTGAGGATCTCCTCCAGCCCGGCGTCTTTGAGATAGACCTAAAGGCGGGAGATTCCATCGTAGTCTCCGCAAGCGCCGGTGACAACGTGAACGCTTCCGGCCTCAAGCGCCGCTTCGCTGCGGTAGTTGAGAAAATCGGCCCCATCACGTCTTATCATGATCAACTTGTAAGGGCCGCGGACCACCTTGTCCGTGAAAGTGCCGGCCGCAAGCAGATAGTTGCCGGTTACAGCTGGCTGTATACGGGTCTTCTCCGTGAAACCCTGGGTTCAATCGCCGGCCTTACCCTGTACGCCCACAATGATGCCAGGGAGTTTGAGGAAATCCTGGACAACCTCATCGAGGACAACCAGGAGCGCTTTACCCGCCGCACCACCCAGGTTGAGGCTCCGCTCTACCTTGCCGTTGCCCTTCAGCAGTACATCGCCTGGGGCGCCAAGGCCAAGGATGTATGGGCCAAATACGGCCCCGTCATGAAGGCTGTCATCGAGAGTTACCTTCCCGGCGTTCGCCAGGAGGTTGCAATGCAGCCCAACGGCCTCCTCTGGGCCCAGAAGGACGGTGTTGCCCTCAGCTGGATGAACGCCTACATCAATGGCCGCGCTGTTACGGAGCGCGCCGGATACCAGGTTGAAACCAATGCAATGTGGTATAACGCCATTGCATTCGCCCTTGAAAACGAGCGTAAGAACGGCAGCTTCTACAAGAAGTGGGCTCCCATCAAGGAACTCATTGAGAAGAACTACCAGCCCACGTTCTGGAACGCGGATATGGGTATTCTGGCCGATTACGTTGATAACGGCGGCCAGCACCTTGAGGTCCGTCCCAACCAGCTCTGGGCCGTATCCCTGGACCACATCTGCGTGTCCGACGACGTCGTGTCGGAGGTTATGAGAATTGTGAACGCAGAGCTTGTGACCCGCCGCGGCATCCGCACCCTCAGTCCCCGCGACGTCCGCTACAAGGGCGTGTATGAGGGCAACCAGGTCCAGCGTGACGAAGCCTATATGAACGGCTGCGCATGGCCGTTCCTCCTTGCCCAGTTCTGCTACGCCAGTTTCAACATGATGGGCAAGAACTTCATAAAGAGAGCGGAATGGCTCACTGAAGGATTCTACGAGGATCTTTTCAAGCACGGTGTAGGCTGCTTCAGTGAACTCTACGACGGAGACCCGCCCCACGAGCCCCACGGAGCAATCTCATCGGCCATGACCACAGCCGCCCTTCTCAATATCAACTGGCTCATTGAAAAATACAGGGAGGAATAAACTATGAGAGTACTAATGTTTGGTTGGGAGTTTCCTCCCCATATCGCCGGCGGTCTTGGAACTGCCTGCGAAGGCATTGTGAAGGGTCTTGCCCATAACGGCGTAGAAACCCTCTTTGTGATGCCGTCGGCCTCCGGAGATGAAGACCAGAGCGCCACAACCATCATAAACGCCTCGGACGTTGCCGTAGACACCGTCACTGAAACCGTGGACCAGTTCCTTGACAAGGTCAAGTTCATCCACATCGGTTCCAACATGGTGCCCTACGCAGACCCCGAGGAATTCGGCCGTCTTGTGGAAGAAGAAAAACGCCGTCAGGTGAAGGACTTCTCCATAAGCTATGGCCAGAAATTCAAGTTCTCCGGCAAGTACGGCGCTAACCTCATGGAAGAGGTTGCACGTTACGCCATGGTGGGCGGCACAATCGCCATGCAGAAAAAGGATGAGTTTGACGTCATCCACGCCCACGACTGGCTGTGCTACTACGCCGGCATCGCCGCCAAGGAACTCACCGGAAAACCCCTCGTGATCCACGTTCACGCTACGTCCTTTGACCGAGGCAGCGTGGATAACATAGACACCAGGGTCTTTGCCATTGAGCAAAGGGGCATGCAGTTGGCCGATAAAGTTGTGACCGTGAGTGACCTCACCCGCAACATCGTCATCACCCGCTACGGCATTGATCCCGCCAAGGTTGTTACGGTCCACAACGCCGTAGACTTCAGCGGCAGGGAGAACCTGGAGGTGGAGCGCGGAGTTAAGGAACCCGTTGTTACTTTCCTTGGCCGTATCACCTACCAGAAGGGCCCGGAATACTTCATCGAGGCCGCCGCAAAGGTTCTCAAGCGCACCAAGAACGTACGCTTCGTGATGGCCGGCAGCGGTGATATGATGAACCGCGCCATCCGCCACGCCGCCCGCCTTGGCATCAGTGACCGTTTCCACTTCACGGGCTTCCTCAGGGGCGCAGACGTCCAGAAGATGTTCGCCCTCTCAGACGTATACATCATGCCTTCCATATCGGAGCCTTTTGGCATTTCCCCTCTGGAGGCCATGCGTACGGGAGTCCCTTCCATCATCTCCAAGCAGTCCGGCGCCGCGGAGGTCCTCAAATATGCCTTCAAGGTAGACTTCTGGGATGTGGATGCAATAGCAGACGATATCTACGGTCTGCTCAGCTACCCGGCCCTTGCGCACTTCAGCACCGCAATGGGATACGACGAGGTCAACGCCCTCAAATGGAATGGCGCCTGCGCCAAGCTCAAGAAAGTTTATGAATCAGTTGTAAAATAAGATATTATGGCAACAAAGAGCATCTGCCTGTATTTCCAGGTCCATCAGCCCACAAGGCTTCGCCTGTACAGATTCTTTGATATCGGCAAAGATTCCCACTATTACGACGACTTTGCCAACCGCACCATCCTGCGCCGCGTGGCCCAGAAGTGCTACCTACCCATGAACCAGCTCATGCTGGAACTTATCAACGCAAACAAGGGCAAGTTCAAGATCGCTTACTCCATCTCCGGCAGCGCCCTGGAGCAGTTCCAGAGGTTTGCCCCCGAGGTGATTGACAGCTTCAAGGCCCTTGCCGCCACAGGCCGCGTTGAGTTCCTCGCAGAGACCTATTATCACTCCCTTGCTTCCATCGGCTCAGATTCAGAGTTCAAGCATCAGGTTGCAAAACACGCTGCCAAGATTGAAGAGCTCTTTGGCGTGAAGCCCACCGTTTTCCGCAACACTGAGCTTATCTATGACAACTCTATAGGTGAGGTTGTCTATGAGATGGGTTACAAGACCATGCTCACAGAGGGTGCCCGTCACATCATGGGCTGGCAGAGCCCCAACTTCGTGTACACAAGCGCAACCCAGCCCCGTCTGAAGCTCCTTCTCCGTAACTACACCCTTTCTGATGACATCGCATTCCGCTTCGCTCAGAATAAGGTCACCGCAGACCAGTATGTTGGATGGCTCAAGGAAAACGCCAAGGATGGAGATGTGGTGAACCTCTTCATGGACTACGAGACCTTCGGAGAGCACCAGGCCGCAGACACCGGCATCTTCGACTTCATGAAGGCCCTTCCCGCTGCAGTCCTGAAGGACGGCACCTTCGGCTTCGCAACACCTTCAGAGGTAGTGAAGAAGTACAAGCCCGTGGCCGATATTGACGTTGAGGACACCATCTCCTGGGCCGATGAAGAGCGTGACGTTACCGCATGGCTTGGCAACGAGCTCCAGAGTGAGGCCTTCAAGAAGGTTTACGCAATGAAGGAGAAGCTTGCTATTGTGAATGACCCTGACCTCTATGAGGACTGGGGCCATCTCCAGGAGAGCGACCACTTCTACTACATGTGCACAAAGTTCTTCAGTGACGGTGAAGTGCACAAGTACTTCAACCCCTATGATACTCCCTACGAGGCATTCATCAACTATATGAATGTTATCTCTGATTTCCAGATCCGTCTGGATGAAAAGCGCGCGGCGTTGGATTAAGTGATGGCAACTCAGAAGAAAGAATTACTGCAACCGGATTACCTGTTTGAAGTAAGTTGGGAGGTTTGTAACAAGGTTGGCGGCATTTACACCGTCGTGGCCACCAAGGCCCTGCATCTGAGCTCGCAGCTTGGCAGGCGCCACATTTTCATCGGCCCGGATGTCTGGATGCACAGAAGTGACAATCCGGATTTTCTGGAAGACCCCATGCTATACCGCTCTTGGAAAGCGCAGGCTCTCACTGAGGGCCTACGCTTCCGCGTGGGGCGGTGGAACATCCCCGGCCGTCCCGTGGCCATCCTTGTGGATTACAAACAGTTCCTTACCCAGGCCGATGATATCCTGGGTGCCCTCTGGACAGATTTCGGCGTAGACTCAATCTCCGGAAACTGGGATTACAAGGAGTCCGCCGTATTCGGCGTCATCGCAGGCCGCGTCATAGAGAGTTTCTGGAATTATAACCTCAAGGGTGGAGAAAAGGTTGTGGCCCAGTTCCATGAATGGCAGACCGGCGCCGGTATCCTTCACATCAAGAAAGCCCAGCTTCCCATTGCAACGGCGTTCACCACTCACGCCACAATGATGGGCCGATGCCTTGCCGGCAACAATCTCCCGCTCTACGACAAAATGTCACAGTACAACGGCGATGAGATGGCACGCCGCTTCAACGTTACTGCTATCTACTCGCTGGAGAAGAAATCGGCCCAGAATGCCGATGTATTCACAACGGTGAGCGATATCACCGCAAAGGAGTGCGCCCAGTTTCTGGAGCGCCCCGTGGACGTCGTCACCCCCAACGGCTTCGAGAACAGCTTCACACCGGCGTCGGACGCCGCTTATGACACCCTCCACAAGGCTGCCAGGGAGTGCCTGGTGAAGGTTGCCACCGCCATGAGCGCAGAGGCTGTCCCGGAGAACTCCATCTTTATCGGCATTGGTGGCCGTTATGAATTCCGAAACAAGGGAATTGACGTTTTCATCGACGCCCTTGACAAGCTCAACCGCACCGGCTTCGAAGGCCGTCCCGTCCAGGCTTTCATCATGATTCCTTCAGGCCATCACGGCCCGGACAAGGAGCTTGTGGCAAAGCTGGAAGGCCGCGGAGACGAGCACTACCAGACCCAGACTTCGCATTATCTCATGAATGCGGAGTACGACACAATTACCCGCCGCCTGAGGGAAACCGGCCTTGTGAACTCAATAGGGGACAAGGTGAAGGTTTACTTCATCCCTTCATACCTTACCGGGGAAGACGGCGTTTTCAACATGTCATACTACGACTTACTGTGCGGGCTTGACCTTGCCCTGTTCCCGTCGTATTATGAACCCTGGGGTTACACCCCGCTGGAGGCTCTTGCCTTCAGGATTCCCACCCTCACCACAGACCTTGCAGGCTTTGGACTCTGGGTGGAGACCCATTACAAGAAGAAACATACCGGTATCACCGTCCTTCATAGGGATGAGACCAATTATGAAGAGGTTGTGGACGGCGTTGCTGCCCGCGTCAAGGAAATCGCAAACCTTGACAAGACTCAGCGCAAGGCATACCGGGAAAATGCCCGTGAGGTTGCTCAGATAGCCCTCTGGGATAATCAGATAATATACTATAAGGAGGCTTACTCGCTTGCACTTGAGAAAGTTCAGGCCCGCAGGGACTCCTACAAATCCAAAGACAAGACAATGCAATATTTTAAATCAGACGTAACTTCTCCCGCATGGCGTTCCATTATTGTTACACGCCATCTTCCGGAGAAGCTCTCCCGCCTGGAGAAACTTTCCAAGAACCTGTGGTGGTGCTGGAACGAGAGCGCAAAGGATCTTTTCCGCTCCATCGATCCCGAAATCTGGCACAAGAGCGGCCACAATCCTCTTGCCGTGCTGGATACCGTAAGTATCAAGCGTTTCCAGCAGCTCTCCGAGGACGCAGAATTCCTTGCCCGCATGCGCAGGGTTCTTGATGAATTTGACACTTACATGGCCGCAAAGGCAAAGCGCAAGGATCCTTCCATCGCATATTTCTGCATGGAATATGGTCTGGACACTTCCCTGAAGATTTACTCCGGCGGCCTTGGTATCCTTGCTGGTGACTACCTCAAGGAAACCTCCGATATGAACGTTAACCTTGTGGCCGTGGGCCTTCTGTACCGCTACGGATACTTCAACCAGGTGCTCAGCGCCCAGGGGTATCAGGTGGCCGGTTATGACGCCCAGGACTTCACCAAAATTCCCGCTGTTCCGGTGCTGGACAAGGACGGCAACTGGGTAACCACTTCCGTGGCATTCCCCGGCCGTAACCTCACTGCACGCCTGTGGAAGGTGGAAGTGGGCCGCACGGACCTCTATCTTATGGATACTGACTATGAGGCCAATATCCCCGAGGACCGCGAGGTTACCTATCACCTCTATGGTGGCAACTGGGAAAACCGTCTCAAGCAGGAACTCCTCCTTGGCGTGGGCGGTATCCGCGCACTCCGTAAGCTTGGTCTGGATCCCCAGGTGTATCACTGCAACGAGGGCCACGCCGCTTTCATCGGCATGGAGCGTCTCCGCGAGTACATTGAGAAGGACAACCTTGACTTCTCAGAGGCCCTTGAGGTTGTGCGCGCAAGCTCCCTGTTCACCACCCATACTCCCGTTCCCGCCGGCCATGATGCCTTTGAGGAGGGTCTCCTGAGGCAGTATATCGGCCATTATCCGGAGCGCCTTAAAGTGGACTGGGAAACCCTCATGTCCCTTGGTAAGGACAATCCTCTGGATCCCCATGAGAAGTTCTCAATGAGTAACCTTGCCGCCAACATCTCCCAGAATGTAAACGGCGTGTCCATGCTTCACGGAAAGGTGTCCCAGGAGATCTTCCAGCACATGTACCAGGGTTATCTCCCGGAGGAACTCTTTGTAAGCTATGTCACAAACGGCGTTCACTATCCTACATGGTGCGCTCCTGAGTGGAAGCCCGTGCACGCACGTGTGTTCGGCCCTGCATTTGCCACTCATCACTATGACAAATCCTGCTTTGACGGTATCTACGGCGTATCAGACGCAGAGGTCTGGGGCGTGAAGAGCATCCTTAAGTCAAAGCTCATCAAGTTCCTCCGTGAGAGGCTTTCCGACAGCTCCATCAGCAATCACTACAGCCCTTCGGAGCTTGTGACTATCATGGACAACCTCAGGGACGATGTCCTCACCATTGGTTTTGCCCGCCGTTTTGCAACGTACAAGAGGGCAACGCTTCTGTTCCGTGACCTTGACCGTCTGGACAAGATTGTGAACAATCCCTCACAGCCCGTTCAGTTCCTCTTTGCTGGTAAGGCCCACCCTGCCGACAAAGCCGGCCAGGACCTCATCAAGCAGATCGTTGACATCTCCAAGGATCCCCGTTTCATCGGCAAGATTGTGTTTGTCCCTGGTTATGACATCACCCTTGCAAAGCGTATGGTCCAGGGCGTAGATGTGTGGATGAACAATCCTACCCGTCCTCAGGAGGCTTCCGGTACTTCCGGAGAAAAGGCCGCCATGAACGGAACCATGCACTTCTCCGTGCTTGACGGATGGTGGGTAGAGGGTTACAAGGAAGGCGCCGGCTGGGCTCTCCCCATTGAGCAGGCCTACGAAGACAATAACTTCCAGAATGAACTTGATGCCGCTACCATTTACCAGATCATTGAGAACGACATTGCACCTGCATATTATAATGTAGACCGTATGACAGGTCGCAGCTCTGAGTGGATTGGCTACATCAAGAACACCATTGCAAAGGTGGCCTGCAACTTCACCACCAACCGTATGCTCACAGACTATATCAATCAGTACTATGAGCCTCAGTCCAAGGCGGTTGCAGCCGTAAAGGCAAAGGATTTTGCCAAGGCCCGTGAACTTGCCGCCTGGAAGACTCACGTACGTCGTGAGTGGGAGAATGTACGCCTTGTTTCCCGTTCCCAGCCGGATACCACTTATGACCTTTCAGTGGCTCAGCCTTACCACGCAGAGATGGATCTCCAGCTTGGAGACCTGACTGCAAAGGAAGTGGGCCTTGAGATTGTGTTCGCACAGTCCGACACCCGCGGAAAGGTACACATTGTGGATGTCCAGGAGTTCAAGGTTGTGTCCGTGAAGGACGGTGTTGCACACTACGAAGTGGATGTCCTTCCTGAAAAGACCGGTTCATACCTGGTGGGCGCCCGCGTGTTCGCAAAGCACCCGCTCCTTGCGCATCGCCAGAGCTTTGAGTGCGTGAAGTGGCTGTAGTAACCACAGGATTCTTCGACGGTGTCCATCTCGGGCACCGTCGTGTGCTTGAGACAGTGGTCTCCTCTGCCCGTGAAAGGGGGGAGGAGGCCGTTGTGGTTACATTTTGGCCTCATCCAAGGACTGTCCTTCAGCAGGACGCCAGGGATTTCAGGCTCCTCACTTCCCTTGAGGAGAAGAAGGCTCTTATTGAGGCTGTCGGCATAGACCGCGTGGAGGTTATTCCCTTCAACCGCCGCTTCGCATCCCTCACTGCCGCAGAGTATCTTGACCTTCTTCAAACCCGTTACCGTGCTTCGCTCATTGTGATGGGGTATGATAACAGGATTGGGAGTGACAGGAAGACGTTTAAGGATATGGAGGCCTATTGGTCTCCGAACCCTTCGTCGCTTCGCTCCTCGTCCCTCCCAACGGCCTTGACGGCCGTCGGGCCCCTCCCGTTCACGTGGCCACGGGCGGCCACGGGTTCGGAAGACCAACAGGCCTCCGTTTCTTCAACCAGGATCCGGAAGGCACTGGAGGAAGGGGACGTGGAGGCGGCAAATGCTATGCTGGGATATAGTTACGGGCTGCACGGAGTGGTGGTGGCCGGCAACAAGATGGGAAGGACCATAGGCTTTCCAACGGCAAATATCCAGCTTTATGAACCTTTGAAGCTGGTGCCGGAAAATGGCGTTTATGCCGTGGATGTTGAGGTGACGGGAAATCTGTTCAGGGGAATGTGCAATATCGGCACAAGGCCCACGGTGGGCGGGACTTCCAGAACCATTGAAACCCACATACTTGGGTTCGATGAGGATATCTACGGCCTGCCGCTGAGGCTCCGTTTCCTCCGCCGCATCCGCGATGAGCGCAAGTTCCCCTCCCTGGATGCCCTCCGCGCCCAGTTGGAGCAGGACCGGGAATTGTGCCGCCGATAGGTCCTTGCCGTGTTGACACGTATAACGCTTCTATGGCCGATTTCTATGCCGACACGGCAAGGGAATCGGCCTTTTTCCTGAAAAACCTTGCCGTGTTGGTCCCCAAAACGCCAATAGGGGCTTTCTGGCTGTCAACACGGCAGCGGGGCCAAGACGGGGAAGGTTTTGAATTGTAAAAAGTAATTGCTATCTTTGCATACACATAAACTGCGACGGCCTCAAAGGGTCGTTGCAACTTTTTTTGACAACGTAAAACGTAAAAAGAAAAAATAAAAGGTAAATCTAATATGCCAATTGAAATGATGACTCAGGCGGGTCTGGACAAGATCAAGAAGGAACTCGCCGATGCCCTGGCCCAGAGGCCGGTTATCGCCGCTGCAATTGCAGAGGCACGTGAGAAGGGAGACCTCTCAGAAAATGCGGAATATGACGCAGCGCGTGACGCTCAGGGTCTTCTGGAGGTGAAAATCGCACGCCTTAAGGAGAAGGTGGCAAACGCCCGCGTGATCGATGAGAGCAAGCTCAGCGCAGACAGCGTGCAGCTCCTTTCCAAGGTTAAGGTGAAGAATCTCACCAACAAGATGGTGATGAATTTCCAGATCGTCCCTGAAAGTGAGGCCGATTTCTCCAAGGGCCTCCTTGCAGCCACAACTCCTATCGGCAAGGCCCTTATCGGCCATTCAAAAGGTGAGGTTGTTGAGGCAAAGGTGCCCAGCGGTATCATGAAGTTTGAAATTGTGGAAATTTCCCTGTAAGATGGCTACTATCTTTACAAAAATCGCCAAGGGCGAGATCCCTTCCTACAAGTGCGCGGAGTCCGATGATTTCTACGCCTTCCTGGATATTTCTCCGCTTGCCGCAGGTCATACCCTGGTGATCCCCAAGAATGTTGAGGACGACTACATCTTCCATCTTGATGAGACTACTTACGCCGGCCTATGGGCCTTTGCCCGCAAGGTTGCCGTAGCGCTTAAGGCGGCCGTTCCCTGCAAGAGGGTAGGCGTTGCAGTGCTGGGCATGGAAGTGCCTCACACTCACATTCATCTGGTTCCTCTTCAGACTGAAGGAGACCTTGATTTCAGGAAGGCAAAGCTGCAGCTTGAGCCTCAGCAGATGAAGGAGATTGCCGCTAAAATCTTTGCAGAGTATGAGAAACTTTAGCCGCATTATCCTTGGTGCTCTCCTTTGCACCATCCTTTTCTCCTGCGACCCTGAGAAAACTTACATCAACGGTGTTCTCAAGGACGGCCCTGATTCAGAGCTCATTGTAAAGCTCCTGGACGTGAACCGTTTCCAGGTGCTGGATACCCTGAAGACCGAGGAAGACGGCGCCTTCTCCTACACCATGGACATCAAGGAGGCCCAGCCGGAGTTCGTATACCTTTATTATAAGGACCGCCAGGTTGCGTCCCTGCTTCTTCAGAAGGGAGACGTAGTGGCTGTGGAGACCGATACCCTTGGCGCATACAAGGTGGAGGGGAGTGAGGAAACCCTCAATCTCCAGAAGGTAGAGAATGCCTACAACGCCTGCGTACGGGATATTTCCCGCATCATCACAAACCCTCTCAAGGGCAATGCCGCCATCTCCCGCAGGTATGTGGCATATTATCGTGACAGGGTGCAGTATGTTATGGCTCATCCCTATTCACTTACCGTTGTGCCTGTCTTCTTCCAGAAGATCAACGATGGTCTTCCTGTGTTCGCTCAGTCCACAGACGGCCTTCTGATGCGCAGTATCTGCGATTCCCTTAAGACTGTGTATCCGGATTCCAAGTACGTGAAGGCCCTTGAGAAGGAGGCCGATAAAAGGGTGTCGGAGATGGAATTATCGGCCCGTATAAACAAGGCCCAGGAGGTTGGCTACATAGATATCAATCTCCCCGGCGTTGACGGTAAGAAGGTGAAGCTCTCAGAGGTTGAATCAAAGGTTACCATGGTGTATTTCTGGGCCACCACCGCAGAACAGAAAATGTTCAACCTGGATGCCCTGAAGCCCATTTATGAGGAGTTCCATGACAAGGGCTTCGAGATTTACGCCGTGTCCCTCAACGTGGATAAAGCCGAATGGGGAAAGGCCATGCGCAACCAGAATCTTCCCTGGGTGAACGTGTGCGACATCCGCGGAATTGACTCCCCGTACATCGGCCTTTATGGTGTCACGTCCCTTCCTATGGCCTGGTTCATTGTGGACGGGGAAATTGATGCTGCCGCCAACGTCCGTAATGCGGCCGATATACGCAAGTACCTCAGGAAGAAACTCTAATCTTTCTGGCGTATAAACCGCTGATTCACAGCATGTTATAAATAGTCGGGTGCACCTCCAGGTGCACCCGACTATGTGTAAAATATTGATTATCAGTGGATTATATGCCAGGTAAAATTGACTTGCGTGAGACGGTAGCCACAAAGTCTTTCAGGTAGAAGGGCTCGAAGTATGCAAGGTCTTCGAACCGGCCTTCATTGAAGGCTTTCTCTGCCAGGGGGGCCATATTGGAAGCAATGGGCCAGGCCTCACTGAAGCTGGCGTTGGGGTGGGTGATGACGTCCTTGCATTTCAGGGCTCCGTCCCCAATAAACAGCACCGGGCCTTTCTCAAGATATTCTGCAAAGGAATCTGGGCCGATAATTTTAGCCTCCACAGGCGAAAGCTGCTCTCCGGCAGGGGAGAACACCGCGGTGTAAACCTCCATGCGGCGGGCGTCGATCATTGGAATTACTGTGTGGTTCCCGTCTATTGCGGCATGAGCAAGGATATCCAGCGAGCCTATGGCTATCAGCGGCAGTCCGGCGCCAAAGGCCAGACCTTTTGCAGTGGATACTCCAACCCTGAGGCCGGTGTAGGATCCGGGGCCTTTCCCAACGCAGATAGCATCACAATCCCGGGCCGCAAGACCTTTTGAGTCAAGTACTTCCTTCACAAGTGGAGCGGTAAGTGATGCCTGAAGGCGGGGCTCACGGCATTCACGGGATGTAACCACGGTACCATTCTCTGACAAAGCCACAGAGAGAACCGCAGTGGAAGTTTCTATTAAAAGGATTCTAGCCATAAATTAAACGGCTGCTGCAGCAGTCTCAGAAGCGGTTTGGAACAGTTCCTTCAGGAAGGGGAATACGGTGTAGCCAAGGTCACGGAGGGCGCCGTAGAGCACGGACTCCGTGAGGACGGGGCTTGTCACCAGTTCAAACTTCTCATTTACGGTATCAAAGAGGATGGCAACAAGGCCGATAACCACGGCCGACAGAGCCACGGCGAAGACAAAGCCCAGAAGGCGGTTCACCCAGCCAAGATTGGCCATCTTGAAAAGCCCCGTGAGAAGTTTTGCAATAAGTAGCACCACTATTGACACCACTATGAGAATGATGATGAAAGACACTATCTTGAGAACGGTGTCCGACACATTTATATAGGCGCTAAGTTTCTCACTTACAAGAGATGAGAACTTGAATGCCATCCATACGCTGGCCACTATTCCGGCCAGTGAGACCGCCTGCTCAATGAAACCCTTCGAAATACCCCGGATGATGCCCGGGAGGAAGAGCAGAAGAATCACTATATCGAGAACGTTCATATTGCGTATGAGAGTTAAAATGATTATCTTTGTACCCTAAAAATCGGCAATGCAAAATTAGGAAAAATTATATGACATTCAAAGAATATAAGGGATTGGACCTTACTCAAACGGGAAAAGAGGTCCTGGAGAGATGGAAAAGGATGAACGCCTTCGGGAAGTCACTTGAGCTTCGCGAAGGTGCTCCTGAGTTCATATTCTTTGAGGGTCCGCCGTCTGCAAACGGAATGCCAGGCATCCACCATGTCATGGCCCGTTCCATCAAGGATGCCATCTGCCGTTACAAAACCCAAACCGGTTACCGCGTAGCTCGCCGCGCCGGATGGGACACCCACGGACTCCCCGTAGAGCTTGGCGTAGAGAAAAAACTTGGAATCACCAAGGCCGATATAGGCACAAAGGTGAGCGTGGATGAATACAACGCCACCTGCCGCAAGGAGGTGATGAAATACACCGCGGAGTGGGAGAACATGACAGAGCGCGTAGGTTACTGGGTAGATATGAAAGACCCTTACATCACCTACGACAACCGCTATATTGAAACGCTGTGGTATCTCATAAAGAAGATCTATGATAAGGGCCTTCTTTACAAGGGATACACCATCCAGCCATATTCTCCTACTGACGGCACCGGCCTCAGCTCCCATGAGCTCAACCAGCCCGGCTGCTACAAGGACGTTTCTGACACCACTGCCACCGTGCAGTTTGAGATAATAAAGGACGGAGTTTCCCAGCCTCTTTACGGCACGGAAACCGTTCCCGCATACTTCCTGGCCTGGACCACAACTCCCTGGACCCTTCCTTCAAACACTGCTCTCTGCGTAGGTCCTGAGATTGAGTACATCCGCGTACTCTCCTTCAACCCCTACACCGGAGATCCTGCAGTTTACGTGCTGGCAAAGGACCTCCTTGGCGCCTGGTTCAATCCCAAGGGCGCGGAAATCCCCATGGAATCATACCAGAAAGGAGATAAGATTGTGCCCTACAAGGTGCTGGAGGGCTGTTTCAAGGGCAAAGACCTGGTTGGTATCCGCTATCATCAGCTCATTCCCTGGTTCAAGCCAAACGGAGACGCTTTCCGCGTAATCCCCGGAGACTATGTCACCACCAGTGACGGTACGGGTATCGTCCATATCGCCCCCACCTTCGGCGCCGACGACAAACGCGTTGCCGCCGCTGCAGGAATCGGCGCCATCATGCCCATAGACAAGGACGGCAACCCTCAGGCCCAGGTAGACCGCCAGGGCCGCTTCATGCGCCTTGAAGATATGGATCCTGCTTTTGCTGCCACCGTGGAGCCTTCATATAAGGAGTACTCCGGAAGATACGTTAAGGCCGGCTACAAGCAGTACTTCGAGCACGTGGATGAAGAAGGCACCCTGGACATAGACCTCTGCGTAATGATGAAAGCGGATGGCCGCGCATTCAAGGTCCAGAAACACGTCCACAGCTATCCCCACAGTTGGCGCACGGATCTCCCGGTGCTGTATTACCCGCTTGACAGCTGGTTCATCAAGGCATCGGCCGTAAAGGATGAGATGGTGGCGCTCAATAAGCAGATCACCTGGAAACCCGCCAGCACCGGTACCGGCCGCTTCGGCCAGTGGCTGGAGAACATCCAGGACTGGAACCTTTCCCGCAGCCGCTACTGGGGCACTCCGCTGCCCATCTGGCGCACAGAGGATGGAAAGGAAGAGATCTGCATCGGCTCCGTTAAGGAACTTTATAATGAGATTGAAAAGGCCGTAGCAGCCGGCGTCATGAGCTCCAATCCGCTTAAGGACAAGGGCTTTGATCCGGAGGACATGAGCCTTGAGAATTACAATAAGATAGACCTCCACAGGCCGTATGTAGACTATATCTACCTTGTATCGGCCTCCGGCAAGAAGATGACAAGGGAGACAGACCTCATTGATGTGTGGTTTGACTCCGGCGCCATGCCTTATGCCCAGGAGGGCCTCCGTAACCTTGGAAAGCCCGGTTTCGGCGCCACCGCAGATTTCATCGCGGAAGGCGTTGACCAAACCCGCGGCTGGTTCTATACCCTCCACGCCATCCACACAATGATAAGCGGCACTCCCGCTTTCAAGAGAGTGATTTCCAACGGTCTGGTGCTGGACAAGAACGGCAACAAGATGTCAAAGCGCCTTGGAAACGCCGTGGATCCTTTCCAGGCACTGGATAATTACGGGGCCGATGCCCTCCGCTGGTATATGCTCACCAACGCAGAGCCCTGGGACAACCTCAAGTTTGACGAGGGCGGGGTGAGTGATGTCCGCCGCAAGTTCTTCGGCACCCTGTATAACACGTATGCCTTTTTTGCAAGGTATGCCAACATTGACGGCTGGAAGCCTGAAAGCTGCGCCGCAGCCGTAACGGAACTTGACCGCTGGATCCTTTCCAAGCTAAACACGGTCATCCGTGACGTGAGGGCGGCTTATGAGGACTACGATGTAAAATCGGCCGGCCGTATCCTTGAGGCATTTGTCTGCGACGACGTCTCCAACTGGTATGTGCGCCTTAACCGCCAGCGTTACTGGGCAGGGGAAATGACCCCTGACAAGAAAGCGGCCTACGAGACCCTCTACAAGGTGCTTGTAGACGTTGCCGTACTTGCTGCGCCTATTGCTCCGTTCTTCATGGACCAGCTCTACTGTGACCTTGTTCCCGGCGCAGAGAGCGTGCATTTCACGCTTATGCCGGAGGCTTCGGAAGAGGCCGTGGACAAGGACCTTGAAGAGCGTATGGCTCTTGCCCAGCAGGCAACGTCCCTTATCCTTGGTATCCGCAAGAAGGTGAATATCCCTGTGCGTCAGCCGCTCCAGAAGGTGATGATTCCTGTCATTTCAGACAAGGTGCGCCGTCAGCTGGATCAGGTGAAGGGCATCATCCTTACAGAGGTCAATGTGAAGGAGATGGAGTTCATTGAGGATGCTTCCGGCATCATGACTCTCCGCATCAAGCCCAACTTCAAAGTGCTTGGCAAAACCTACGGCGCCCGTATGAAGGAGATTGCCGCAGCGTTCGGCGCTCTGGACCAGCCTGTAATATCGGCCATCCAGAAGGCAGAGACAGCAGGGGAGACATATACCCTTGCACTTTCCGGCGGTGACGTTGTCCTTAATCCCGGAGATTACGCCATTTCATCGGAGGATGTTGAGGGCTGGCAGGTCGCATCTGAGGGCTCCCTCACCGTTGCCCTTGATATCGAGGTCACGCCAGAGCTAAGGCTTGAAGGCCTTTCCCGTGAGCTTGTGAACCGTATCCAGAACCTCCGCAAGGCTTCCGGCTTTGAGGTCACGGACCGCATCCACACCGTAGTTTATTCAGACGATCCTTCACTTGCAGAAGCCCTGCAGGTGTATTCAGACTATATCAAATCACAGACACTGTCCCTTTCCATCGGCCTTGAAAAGGCTGCCGATGCTCCCGCAGATGCGGCGGAGGTTGAATGGACCGAGGGCACAATAAAGCTAACCGTAAAAAGATAAGAATATGGAAGAGAACACAAAGACTCGCTATTCCGACGAAGAGCTTGAGGAATTCCGCACCATCATCAATGAGATGCTGGAAAAAGCCCGCGCAGAGTACGCTACCCTCAGGGAAATCGTCACTCACGCCGGCGGTAACGACATCCTTGACACCGCTCCCACATTCAAGACTGTGGAAGACGACGGCGCATTCCAGCTTTCAAAGGAAGAGGCCGGCGCACTTGCACAGCGTCAGTACAAGTTCATCCAGAACCTTGAGGCTGCTCTTGTACGCATTGAGAACAAGACCTACGGCATATGCCGCGTAACAGGTAAGCTCATCCCCAAGGAGCGCCTGCGTCTGGTTCCCCACGCTACAACAACCGTAGAAGGCAAGGCAATACTTGAAAAGACCGGCAGGAAGTAGTACTGTCATTTCGAGCGCAGTCGAGAAATCTCATGAAGAGTAAAGGACAGTTTCTAATCTTTCTTGGCGTCTTGCTTGTGGTCATAGACCAGGTCATAAAAGTCCTGGTCAAGACTAACATGACCCTTGGGGAAAGCATTCCGGTGCTGGGCAACTGGTTCCAGCTGGTGTTTGTGGAGAACAAGGGTATGGCCTTTGGCATGGCCTTCGGCGGAGTGATAGGGAAGTACATCCTTACCATTTTCCGAATTGTGCTGTTTGGGGCGCTCTGCTGGTGGATTTCAAAGCTTCTGAAGCGCACTCCGAAGGTGCCCATGGGAGTCCTTGTAGGGCTCACGCTCATTACGGCCGGTGCGTTTGGCAACATTGTGGATTGCCTTTGCTACGGCCTCATCTTCAGTGAGTCCACGTACACCACAGTAGCTACTCTTGGTTCATACGCTCCTTTTATGCAGGGCAAGGTTGTGGATATGTTCTATTTCCCGCTCTGGACATGGCCCAGCTGGGTTCCCGGCCTTGGAGGGCACATCTTCTTCGAGCCCGTTTTCAACTTTGCCGACAGCTGCGTAACCTGCGGAGCAATTTATTTGATACTATTTCACTGGAAGTTTTTTGCAAAGGAATAAATTTTTCCTATCTTTGCACTCCCGTTTGGAGGAATGGCCGAGTGGTCGATGGCGGCAGTCTTGAAAACTGTTGTACAGCAATGTACCGGGGGTTCGAATCCCTCTTCCTCCGCAGAAAACCGCT